>Ga0209358_10000329_pt1 | contig 41948 bp, 70 predicted proteins | sample LauGreFa1BDMLBSN_2_FD_187574 | JGI IMG/M metagenome (GOLD analysis project Ga0209358, IMG submission 187574) | Freshwater lake microbial communities from Lake Michigan, USA - Fa13.BD.MLB.SN (SPAdes) (version 2) | ecosystem: Environmental > Aquatic > Freshwater > Lake | place: Lake Michigan, USA... | reverse complement strand
CAGTTTCTCTGTCTACAAGAAGCCACTTCTCTGGTGATTTGGTTTTAACCTGAAGAACAACTGCAGTAGATATTGTTTTAAAATTAAAAAGCTTTCTCAACTTTACCCCTTAATCGCTAGTACGCTTTTTGTATTCAAAAGCAAATACTTTTCTCCGTCTTCATCTTCAATATCAGTTCCACTGTTTTGGTTGTAATACACACTATCCCCAATGGCTAGCCCATTAATTGGTATAAGCTCACCCTTATAGTTGTGTTCACCATTTCCAAGATCAAGTATCTTGCCAGTTCTAAGATTAGATTCACTTAATGATGCCATTAAGACTATACCAGAAGATGTGGTCCTGTCTTCAACTTTATCTTCTTTCACTAACAGCAGATTACCAAAAGGCTTGATCATTTTTTACTCCTCGAAAGACTGTTGACTTGCCCAAAACCGATCCTGTACCGATTTTTCTTGTATTTTTTTTGCTTCCATAATTACAGAAATTTCTTGATACAGTCTATATCCAAGATAGCCGCAGACAGCTAAAGATAAAATAAAAATAATAATAAGTGTTTTCATATATTATATTATACTATACACAATGCGGTCAGTCAATAGCATAATCAAGATAATCCTAAAAAGTGTTTTGCAAGTGCAGTTATGGCAAGCAGTGACCATATTATATTAAACCAGATTAATGTTGGAAGAGTCTTTACTGTTGATGACCATATTAAGGCTAGGCTAGTAACTAAAGCAAAGATGAATAGCCACCAAAATTGAACTCCAAAGATGAGTCCTGGGACAATAATTGCAGCCTTTGTCATAAAGGCAAAAAACTCTACTGTATTTGGTAGATTCCAGTAATCTTTATGGCGCATGGTGCCAAGGGCAATAAGCCAATCTTTTTTAAACTTCATTGTGAAACTTTTCTTTAAGGTATCTATAGTGATTAGGGGCATCTTTAATTGCTTCCGTCCATTTTTTTACAGAAGATTCACTTCTAGACTTAAATGTCTGAGCGATCTCGTTAAAATCTTTTGAAGGATACACGTGTTGCCATTCCCTAATTACTTGTTTAGTAACTGGGCCCCAGTCATTTCCTACAGCAATGCAGTGAAACCCGCACCATCTATCAACATGCAATGCCTTGTTACTTATCTTATTCATAATCTCAGAGCTAAACGACATCAAATGATCTGAATTAAGAAATGCTCTGCTGTTTGGGAGAACATCTCTAGTAGACATAAACTTCCAAAACTCTGTGTCTGTTCTTGATGTCAATATGTAATGTAGTTGAACAAAAGATGAAAATGAATCGAAGTCTCTTTTTACTTCAAGATTATATGCTTCTTGATCAAACTTATTATAGTGACCCCTGGATATCATTCTTGAAATAAGAAGTGAGTGTGAGTGTATAAATCTTAGTCCGTTTGATTCAAGTGGCTCTAAGAAAGCTCCAGATAGTCCTATGGCGACAACATTTTTGTTCCATGGCTTAGACACTATCCCAGACCTAAAACTAATTTCTCTGAAGCTTAGCCCTTCAATTCTGTGTTCACCGTGAGTCTTTCTTAAATGATCTTTAAATTCTTCCAAGGCATCTTCTGATGATGTAAACTTATCTGAGTATACATATCCAGTTCCTATTCTAGAATAAAGTGGAGCATTCCAAACCCATCCGTATCCAAGAGCTGTGCAATTAGTAAATAGCTCTACCTCTTTCTCTGGATCTTCATAAGGTATTTGTACCGCCCATGCTTTATTTACTGGCAACCTGTCTTCATGAGATTCAAACTCTGTTCCAAGGGCTTCTGTTATAAGAAGTCCTTTAAACCCAGAGCAGTCTATATACAGATCTGCATCGCAAAACTCTCCGTTGTTTAACTTAAGACCAAGGATTCCGCTTTCATCTTTTAGAACTTCGTCTATATTTGCCTGAATATGCTTTACGCCCCTAGGCTTCGCATATTTTTCTTTTAAGTATTCAGCAAATTTTATTGCATCAAATTGCAATGCCATGTCTTTCATGAAATCAAATCCATCCATCTGCTTCAAGCTCTTAGGGATAAAAACCTTATTCTCTTTCATCATTACTGACGATGGGAATAGGTAGTCCACATAGCTTTGTTTTGTTGTTGAAGAATCTAATGATTTCAATATATGCCAGTCGTTTGCCCCTCTTTGAGTGCAATTACCTTGGTATGGATCCCCAAATGGATAGTGGAATCCACCATCACCTAAAGAATAAAAGTCTGTAAACTTAATTGATAACTTATATGCAGCGTCAGTAAATTTCATAAATTCTTCGTGATCTATTTCTAAAGCACTTAGCCAAGCTATAAAACCAACTGTAGTAGACTCCCCTACGCCAATCTTTGGCACATCAGGACTTTCTATAAGTGTTATATCTTTATCTGGATATTCTTTTATCAGAGTTGATGCGGCCATCCAACCAGCTGAACCACCACCGACTATTACTATGCGATCTGACTTCATTTAAATCCATTTCTAGTTAATGTTACATTGTACAATAATTAAAGATTTAATTCAATAGCCTAGCAGGTTTCCCCGCTTGAAATTGGCCTGCTAGAAAGATCTGAATAGCATACGCCATACATTGTATGTCTGACCCCATTTATTACTGGAGTAACCCTATGTGTAAATTCTTTTGTCATTGGAATATTTACTAGCATTCCAACTTCAGGAGTTATCTTATAGTCTTTATACGCAAACTCTAATAAACCGCCTTCAAAGTTGTCATTTAGATATAAAGACCATGCACCAGTCATAATAAAATCATCGCTTTTTGTTACACCTTCGACTGCTTCGTAGTGATAGTTATATGCACCGCTATGATCAGAATCGTCTAATGGCCAAAATGATTGAAGTGTTATGTCTTTGTTTAAATTTTTTGGTAGCACCTGATCCATACGATCAAGTGCTCCACCTGGATTCCAGAACAGAGGATCTTGGTATCTTTCATCTGTTTCCGATGGGAACTTTGCACTTAAGCTTAAATCAATCCCTCGTGAAGGACAAATTGTTCCTTCTGGATGCAAATCTACTTTTACACCGATAAACTTATTTCTAATTGAAGTAGATCGTGAAGTTAAATACCAGCCAGTTGGTTCATCACAATAACCTTTTAAAAAATTAAGCTCATCTGTTGTTAAAAAGTTAGGAATATACCAGAGATCTTGGTCTATAAAAACCTTTTTGGATTCTAAGCTCTGGTCCATAAATTAATCTTTATCCTACTCTTGAACAGGTTCTATAGTGGATATATTCTTGTCAAAATATTCTGCGTCTGGGCTGTAGAACCATTGAGATAGCAGATCAAAAGATAGCTCTCTCAAAACTGATTCTCCAGATTCAGAAGTAAGTGTAACCAAATAGGTTCCATCTTCTCTGTATACATAGCTGACACGCCCATTTTCTGTAGGGAATGAATGATCATGTTCATTTCCATCTTTATCTATTCCAGTAGAACTAATACCCTTTTCAAATATATACTGAGAGTGATCTTCTTTTGTCATAATTAATCCTTTTCTTCTTCAATAATTTGGTCTACAACAATTCCCTCTGGTACCTTGCCAGCTTTAATTGCTGCTTCTTGATTTCTTCTAGCGTTACATTTAATGTCTGCTGAAGTCAAGCTTTCCATCAGGCCTTGCGGCAATTCTTCTGGGTTATCAACTCCAGCATATGGATCTTCTAGAAGAGGGTGTGCGACTCCATCTTTCCATTGTTGCTTCAGTTGATACTGATGAATTCTTTCTTTAAAGATCAATCTTTCCCATTCTTGTAGCTGAGCTTCTGAATACCATGCATCTGCATAATCCCAAAATATAACTATAGTGTATCTTGTTCCAGCAGTAATTTCAGATACGCTATGAATATTTTCTACCCCACCAGGAAATGAGACAAAGGAACCTGTTGGTGGAACAACATCTAGATTATGATCTCTAAACTTTAACACTCCGCCATCATAATCTGGCTGGCTGTTTAGATAAATTCCAGAGTATTGCTTGTTGTCTGCCCAACCCATATCTTTGCCATCAAGATCTGTGTTATCTGAATGATCGTTGGCATAAGCACCAATTTCCCATTTCTGTGCATGCATGCTGTTAATCTTCATTGGTCTTCCAGCAGCATCAGAACAATACTGAATCATTCTTTCTCTTAAATTAGCCATGTATTCTTCAGTGATAGAAGTTCCATGATCTTTAGTAAATGGAGAAACAACATGCATTCCATAAGATCCATAGAAACAAATGAATCTCCACTCTTCTTCATTAGCATTAAAGAATTTAATTAATTCTTCACACTCTTCTTTACTAATAAAGTTTTCATACTGCCATATACCTGTTCCGCCTCCACCAAGAAGCTTTCCTCCAAGTTGACTAGCATGCTGCAATAATGATTCCATAATTAAACTTTCTTTCTTCCAGTTTTTCTAGGTGCTTGAGGAACAGCTGGAGTTTCTCTTCTAATTCCGTGCTTATTCACATCAATTTTAATTGGTGGTCTTTTTTCCTGTATACCAGATTTAAATTTACCCTGAGAAGGATTCTTTCTTGTTGCCTCTCCAGAGTTTACAACATTTTCTGACACTATGCTCCCTTTATTTGTGAGATAGTTACAACGTTATTACTTGCTGGAGATGGAGCTGATTCATATTGAATCTGCTCTTCTTTACCGCATGCACAATCTTTACACATTATCTATTACCCTGATCTGAAACATCCTGGATATTAACTTCTTTAATTCCAGTTTCACTGCCTACGCTTTCGCAACCGCATTCAACGCACATATTACTTTGGGCCTTGTGCTTGTGCCTGGTTTGACATATCCGTTGATGGGAATGCTGCAGCAGGTGCATCTGACAGGTGTAGGTTTAGATCGTTTGATCCTGACTGCTCGCCTGTTTCGTTAAATCCTTTTAAATCTTTTCCGTCTGACATGGTATTACTCCTATAGGTTATTTATTTAAGCGGGACTAGTATTCCGCTTATAGAACTATTATAGCATTTAGTTGATTAGGACTTGTATTGCTCATGCCAGCAATCATCGCAAATGTCTATTATTGCGCCCTCTGGCTTAGAAGACAGCCTAGTAGCCTCTTTGCCACATCCTGGAATTTCACATTTACCACTAAACATTGTTTGTTTTATTTGACTTTCTTGGTGTATATGGGCCTAGGTCTGCTTTGACTCTTCCATCTTTTCTTAATCTGACAATTCTTCCATCTTTGATCTGAGTGTCATTAAACGCAGTTGATTTTCTTTTTGCCACTACTTTAATTTCCCGCCAAATTTTGACCATGCTCTTTCATGTAGAAAAAACCCTATCATTTCGCATGCAGTGTAAATAATTGCAAATGTGCCAGCGTACTCCCAGTGGGCTTCGCCAGTAATAGCCATTTCAAAGAAGTAAACTAGTGTGCCAACAAATCCAATATGAACTGCTGGCCAAGTAATTGATTTATAAAAACTTCTTTTCTTTGATTCCATTATAGAGCTACAGACCCTTTGCCACCGCCAGAAGTTTTCTTCGCTGGTGCCTTCTTAGCAACCTTCTTCGCTGGTGCCTTCTTAGCAACCTTCTTCGCTGGTGCCTTCTTAGCAACCTTCTTCGCTGGTGCCTTCTTAGCTGAAGTTTTAATCTCTTCTAGCATGGCTTCAACTTGAGATTCAACCGAGTTGAACCCTAACCAATTTTTTAAATTCTTTAACATGATTCCTCTTTTTCTTTTAATTTTTTAATTACGAGAGCTAAAACGTCTTTAGGTCTCCAGTCTGGTGGAAATTCTAAATTTTCCATATCGTTTATTAATTCTCTTAAAATCTTTTTTTTAATTACGTGAAAATGATCCCATTCCATATATATATTTTATCATAATAGTATTAATGGGGCAGGCACGTGCACCTGCCCCATTAATTAACTAATTACTTTAGGTAAGTAACCTTTGCCTTTGGATTCTTTGCATTCCACTTCTTTGCAAGTGAATTGAAAGCATCCTTGATTGACTTAAGTGCAGCAGCATTATCTGCTGTTAACTTAGCAATAGTTGCATCCTTAGCAAGGACAACAGCATCTGAAGCAGTCTTAGCATCGGCAAGAGCCTTGGCTGAAGCGGCCTTTTCAGCTGCTAGTGCAGTTGCAGAAGCGGCCTTCTCTGCTGCGAGAGCAGCATCTGAAGCAGCCTTAGCAGCAACAGCATCTGAAGCAGCCTTTACGACTGCAGCATCTGAAATTGCCTTAGCAGCAAGTGCTGCATCCTTAGCAGCCTTCTCAGCAGCAAGTTCTGATACTAGATCACGAACTGCGATCTCTGCAAATGGTGCAAGTGCACGAGCAGGTAGACCAACTACGTCAGCAGTTGTTGCATCTGATGATGTTGTAGGTGAGAATGTGATTAGTGATCGTGTTCCAGTTGCTGGAAGTGTTGCAACAAACTTGGCAACACCAAAATCTGAAAGTGTAGCACCAGTTGTTGCTGTTGCTGTATCTAGTACTGCTGTTGAAGCAAATACTGTTGCAGTAATTGACTTAGCAGATACCTTGTTTCCAAATGTGTCTGTTGCAGTTACTGAGATGTCTTGCTTTGTACCAGCAGCACCTGTAGCAGGAGCGGATACTGTAAGAGTATTAATCTTACCAGCAGTTCCCTGTACGTAGTATGTAAATGTAGTTCCCTGATTGGTAACTGTTACTGTTCCAATTGCTGTGGTCTTTGTATATACCCAGAATGTTGCAGTTGTTCCTGTACCAGTTGCAACTGTCAAGGTTGAAGAACCTGATGTTGCTCCTACTGGTGCAGCAGTTGTGTGTAGTGCAGACACGATTGTTGCGTTTGTTGCTACTACAGAAACAGTTGTTCCTGTGTCAACAGTTGCGACGAACTTAAGTGCGTCTGCAGCGTCAACTGTGTTGTCTGCAGGGACTGGCAATGCAGCAGGTGTTGAGATTGATGAAGCGGTTGTGTTAGCCGTTCCAGCAAGATCTACAGCAACTGTCATTACAGCAGCACTTGCAGGTGTTGCTACCATTGTGCCCAAAGTCATGGCTGCAACCATGGCTAGTGCGATTTTCTTAAATGAGTTCATTTAATTTATTCTCCTTATTTCCTCTGTAACCTTTGCGGTTGCAGAAATTTAGTTTAGTTCAATTACTTTTACTTGAAATGAGCAGGGATCTCCTCCATCATTCCATTCTTGCTCTTCTTCATCTGTTAGTGGTGGTCCATCATGTGTATTACAAAACACATCTGATATCCATCCTCTGTCATAACCACTTTTGAGCCATATCTCAAACTCTAAATGATCTGAATCTACATTTTCTAGATCCATTCTGAAAGCTCTTCCAGCATTACATGCTTAGGTTTTGCTCCAGTAATAGTTTTTACTGGCTTCCCCGACTTAAATAATACCATATAAGGGATAGAAGTTACAGAGTATTCTGCTGATTTTATAGGATTTTCATCAACATTTAGTTTTCCAACCCATAATCCACGCTCATTTGATATCTCATCTAGTATTGGAGAAACCTTTTTGCATGGTCCGCACCATGGTGCCCAAAAGTCGATAAGTACTAAATTATGAGTTTTTAGTACATTATCAAAACTTTCATCTGTAACTATCAATCTAATCTCCTTTTAATTCATCCGCTGCATCATTGAATTTATTCATAAATGTTTGAATAACCCACAGTGCTGTCTCACCAGCATTTGTAGACATGGCTTTTGACGCTTCTTCTGTTCTATCTTCAATAGCGAGGGCGTTGTACCATTTCTGGTACAACTCCTCACCAATCTCCTTGATTATTTCTTCAAGGATAGTCAGCTTACTATCCATTGATTACTTTGCTCAACTTAAACAGATAAACATTTTGCCCATAAGAGTTTTCTACTGGGTCAGAGGCCGTCTTCATCAATGAAATAAGCTGTGCTGATGTTAATGTAGGCTTTGTAGTCTTAAGGTGTACATATTTTGCAGCAATTACCTGAACAGAAACAGATGTTCCATAAGAATATCCGCTAACATTTCCAGGATAAATAGTTGGCTGCTGGATTTCACCCCATAGATCTACAAGGTTTACATCATAGTTGCTTGTTAAAGAAACTTGAGGCTTATCTAGATTAAGAGTTTCAACTCCACCGACTGCAATTGATTGGCTAATACATGCTGGCCATTCAATCTTGCCTGTCATATTTGGATTTCCAGCACTATTTCCAGAAGGGAAAAATACTGGTACACCAGAGTTATTTAAATTAGAAATTACTGCATCAAGTGGGGTTGCAGAGCAATACGCAGTTCCTGCAGGTCGCTTAATAACTGGAGCATTTGTAGCATGTGCTGATGCAACTGCTACAATATTGTACTTAGCCTTGTTGTTATTAACCCATGTTAAAGCATTTACAAGAGTGTTTAAGCCGTAAGTTTGCTGTCCGCCTTTTGTTGTGTTACCAACAATTCTAATAAATACAATATTAATATTTGGGTTAGATGCAATTGCTGCAGAAGCCATTTGTGTTCCATGGTTAAAATTATTTGTTGCTAGAAACTTCATTGGCAATACAGAAGACCCTGGGCCTTCCATGAAAGACTTTCCGTTAGGGCAAGAAGGCCAATCAAGTATGCATACCTCAGCAACTAGTCTTGACTTAATTGATGGGATTGATGTGTCTAGCGCTGTGTCTAAAATAGCCAATGTTGGGACAACTGTTTTTGGCTTTAGGTTTGCCTGTGCAGGCATTGTGGTGATAGCGAGTGTGCTGGCGATAATTGCCATAGTTATTAGTTTTTTCATAAAGCTAATTCTACTAAATTCAGCGCTGCTTGTCAATAGACTATTAATTTTGTGTTGGGTTCTTGCGTGGATACCATTTACCAGAATCCATGTTTCTTGCTTCCGCCGCTTGTACCTGAGTATTAATTACGTTGCTCATAATCTCATGCATTATATCTAATTCAATTCTAAGCTTAAATAGCTCAAGCTCTAGCATATCAATTCTTCTTTGCGATCTCATATTTATTCTTCTCTATCCAGTGGCGTTGGCGCCGTTGCTAGTGTGCCACAATTAGCACACTCCATGTCTAAAAAGTACGTTGCAATTTCACAATCCTCAAAAAGAACTTTAAGGTTCCATATTTCACAACCGCATGGACACACATGTGTTGGTACACCTCTTACGTCCATTGAGTGAGAATAGTCTGGTCTTAAGTCGTTGATGTCCATTGTCTAAGTATACACTAAACTTGAATATATGTATAGGGAGCAGACACGCTCATGTTAAACTCAGTTGCTGCTTCTAATGCTGCTTTAAGTCTTAGTCTTGGGTTTTTTTGATTCTTTGTTGCATGAAGTGCGCCTAATGCTATCTGTCCGCCGCTACCTTCTGCCATATAGTTTACTATGTTTTCTCCAACATGAAAGTCTTCATCTATAGTAAAGATTCTACCTTCGAGTCCTACTATAAAAATTCCACCAGTGTCTTCCTCAGAGGATGATCCAATGCTTCCATATCCATGCTCTTTAAATGCAGCCTTAACCGAATCAACAAACTTAGTTCTCATAAACTTATCTAATCCAGAATTAGTTTTTGTTGGTGTATATTTTGGTGGAGTCCACATGTACTGAAGAATTTGCCCCATGCGAAATGAATCTGTAAATGCAATAGCATACTGACCAACTTTAAAACACTTTGGTTCTTTTCTTGCCAGGATCCAACCAGTTTTTTCGTCAGAGGCAGCATGGTCTGATGCCATATAAACGACACCACCCTGGGCAATTGCAACAATACAAGTCATATTTCTATTGTACTATTTTAATTATTCTGTGTCCAGTATCTCATGATATTCTAAGTGATTTAATTGATTAATTACATTATCTAATTCAGACTTCATTTCAATTAAATCCTGGATGGCTTTATAATATTTGTCTTTCCACTCAGTTAATTCTTTCTCTAATTGATATAACTCAATCTTAAGATCTTTTATATCTAACCTAAGCTGGTCTTTTTCTTTCTCTTCCCGCCTATTTTTTTCTTTTTTGCCGTCTCTAATACCAGCAACGATGGCGGTACCAAAACCACTTAAGCTTGCTGCTAATATTGAAACCACTATGGTGATATATGATATTTCCATTATATATCATATTATACCTTATATTTAATCTAAACTAATAGCTCAGATGCTGAAATTTCTGTACCGATATATCTTTTTTTCTGTATAAAATCTTTAACATACTCATGTCCATTTTGTCTGCCAGCAATTAATACTACCCATCTAGGCTCAAACTTGTTGTCTATACATGTTTGACACAAGAACAAGTTAATTGTTAATAATGATGATTTTCTTAAGTTCAATTTATTCTTTGTCTTGTTACATGAATAACAAAATATCTTTTCACTCATTCAAAAACCTCTTCGCATTCTGTTGCTTTAAAAAAACGACTTACATCAAATCTGATGTTGTCTCTTGAAAATAGCCCAGCAAAATCTTTTACTAGGCTCTTATACTTGTCCTCTTGCATATCACCTTTATATTTTAATATGATACCTTCTGCCTTTATGTAGTCTTCTCTTACAAATGTACAGTCTCCTTGAGTTCCGCCAGATGACCTACGAAGTACCTTTTGTGCAAGTTGTCCCCCTGGGCCATACATTGTTACAGTTAGATATTCTTTTGCAAATCCCCAGTCTGTGTATTTATTATAAGCTTCGGTTACATCAATTGGGCCGTTGTAATGATAAATTGATCTAGCTGGGCTTTCTCCATCTCTTGCAATAGTTAGCATATAGTGGGTGCTTCCGTTTGAGTTTTCTTTTAAAAAGTTGTCGACTACGGAAATATGTTCTGACTTTAATTCGTTCATGCCATTGGCCTTCCTTCAAGCTCTACTCTAACCCCATATGACTCAAGTAGCTTTTTTGCCCTAGACACATAGTCTATAGCTTTTTCTTTTTCTATACCATCAAATTGAATAAAGTTGTCTTCATATAGTCTTAATGCTAAAAACTCTGGGTACTCCACAACATCCATGAGCAAAAACATTGGCTTTTTTAGTTCCCATAACTTTTTTTTCATTTCTAGATTATAAAAAACTGGTTTATTTGGCTCACCAGTCCATTGATTCATTCCATACTTAAAATGATTATTATCATAAACATTAGACATTTTGTTTTGCCTTAATCTGTTTCCATACTTCTTTTGTTTTGTGTGCATTTTTCATTTTATCCATTAAGCCAGATGACAAAAATACTCCGCCCCAAACTCCGTATTCATTATTCTTTACCCCAGCATCACTACACATTAACATAACTGGGCATGATAAGCAACACTGATCTATAGCCTTAGCCATATTAACATCAGACTCGTATTTATCAAAAAATAAATTTGTTTCCATGCCATTACAGGCAGCTAAATGCCACCATCTTATTGATTGCTCATCTGAATCTAATTCATTTAAAATATTTGACATACTTTAGCGGAAGAGTCCATGCCCCTTTTGAATTAACTGGAAACTCATTAGCGATTCCCCAGGAATTATTTTTATAAACGCCCTTGGTGTCAAAATATCCGCTATTATTTTTCTCCCAAACAATTAAATTATAATTGTTCCAGTATAAATCAAACTTATTCTTAGGAATTTTGTTCCTTAGAATTTCTACTCCGTTTTCATATAAATGTAGCATCTGTCCAATTTGTCTTTTTTATACCTATATATTATTATACAGGAAGTTGGTAAAGCTTGTCAACTATTTTATTAAGTTATCCTGCAATATAATTAGGATGCTTTGGATTTAGTAAAGATAATTCTCCATCCAGTGCGGATTGAATTGCAGCCTTAACGACTTCATATTCTTCCCAAAATATCTTTACAGATCTTCCAGGAGCCATTGATAGTGATGCATTAACTGATGCCGCTTGGTCTTTAACCATTTTTTCGTGGTCATATGTAAGAACCTGGCAATTAAAATTCTTTAAAAAATATCCATCTCTATCAAAGAGATACTTCTCATAATTTCCTGACATTTTAACTCCTCCGTCAAATCCGAGGTTTAGCCACCAAGAGTAGTGGTCGTCTGTTTTGTGAGGGATGCCATTTTGTTCATTATAATTAAAAATATGCTCGGACTGCCCTGCAATAGTTTTCCAGAAAGTATGAGGCTCACCATAAGGCTCTCCTATTCCGTTGTGCCCTGGAGGTGATCCTACCGTTGCGGAAACTAGATCGTTTGGATTTGAATGAGTCATTTCTGAATATTCAAAAGTAGTGTTATAAACTTCTTCGCTATATACCTTAGAGTCCATTCCACATGTAATCCCTTTAGCAAATTTTTCTGGCTTATGATTTGACTTTGTAATACCAGCGCCACAAAAATCGTTGGTAGGTACCCCAATAACAGAGAATCCTTGATCTTGGTATTTATCTTGTAGCCATTGCATAACTTCTAGCTGGTTTGCATTTCCGCATCCAACAGTTGTGTTTGTAAAGAAAAGAACCTTGCCTTGATACTTTTTAAGGAAGTCTTTTTCTCCACTTGCTGACTCAAGACCTGAGTCCCAAATTGGCCAAGTCATTGCAAGTCTTTCACCTCGCTCAAGGTTGTGCTTTTCAATTTGCTCTTGAGTTAAAACTACTTCTTTCTCTTCTACTGCTATGCTCATTTTTTTCTCCCTTATTTCTTAATTTTTATTGATTAAAGATTTTGTTCCATTTAGTAATTCTTCTATGTGTCCACAGACAACTGCATACTCTTCCTCAAAAAGCTTATACGATCTTCCGTGGCCTGGGCCTGGTGGAACTTTTTGTTTGTGAGAAACCATTAGTATGTGATCTGGTGCAATTTCAATTCTTCCACCTTCACCAATCTGGACTTCATTTTTACGATCAATTCTAGAGTACTCTGCCCCTAGGTCACCATATGGAAGTCCCAGTTCTTTTAGCAGGTTATCCTTTAATGTTTTTTCAACATCTAAGTTTAAAACTGAAGGAGGATAGTGCTTTGCAACATATCCGTCTTTGTCTACTAAATATTTTTCAAAATTTGCAGCCATTGTTTGGCCGTTATAAAATCCTTGACACAACCACCATGAATAGTACTCTTTTACTGGCTTATGTATTCCAAGCTTCACAGCCTCATCCCAATTTGCCTCAGCATGCTCAGTAATAACTTTATATATTTCGCTTGGTTCTTGGAAAGGTTGATCAATTCCATTAAGGTCTCCAACAGTTGCAGTGTTTGGAACAGAATTTACTTTTTCTGAATACTTAAATGTGGTTCCGTATACGCCTTCTCCATATTTTTGAGAATCAAGACCTTCAACAAGTCCTTGAGACCATTCTCCTTTTGTTACTCCAGGTCCACAATAGTCATTTGTTGGGAGGGCAATTATTTCAAATCCTCTATCTTTGTATTTTGCATGCAGCCATTCAAGAACTTCAAACTGATTGGCAAATCCACAACCAACGGTTGTGTTTACAATCATAGTAACTTTTCCTTTATATTGTTCCATAAAGTTAGGTTCACCAGTTGCTGATTTTAAGTCTACGTCGTATATTGATTTCATTTCTTGTCCCCTTTTATTTTTATTGATGCAATTTTTACAGACTTGACTTCATCGTCTGTGCCAAATACATCCGAGATGTATTCTTTTGCATCATTTTCATCAAAAGCTTCTACCTCTGCTGAAATTTCTAGCTTAATCAAATATTTATTCATTTACTTTGATACAGTATATCCGTTTTTAGTTAATAAATCAATTGCAGCTTTAACTTTAGGGTCTACCTTTGCTGGGATCTTTTGTGCAGTGTCTTTTGATGCCGCCGCCTTCTTTGCTGGAGTTGCTGAAGCGCCAAACTTTGGTCTTCCAAACCCAACAATAGAAATTAAAACTCCAGCTTTATTTTTCTTGTATGCACGAAGCTGTTTGCAAACTTCTCCGCCATTTCGTTGGCTTCCAGACTTCTTTGAAGAAGTGTTGCCTTCTATACACCAAACAGTTCCATCCTCATTGTCTTTAACAACAATACCTACGTGAGAAATTCTATCGACGCCATCTGAAGGGAAATCAAAATACGCTATATCTCCTGGCTCTGGATCTGCAACATCTACATCAATCCAAGCACCAGCTTTTTTAAATGCTGCTGCACCTCCTGGTGTGTAAACAGTATTAGGAATCTTTACGCCAGATTCTGACCCGCACCAGTTTACGAAACTTCCGCACCATGGTTGGAAGTTTGCTTTCATGAAAGCGCCGTACTTAGTTTCATTATCTTTTGGACCTTCAATAGTCCCAATCTCTGCTGTAGCAACTTCAATTAAACGAGCTGCTGTTCCTTGTTCTGCCATAGTTATTTCTCCTTAGTAATTTATTAAAATGGTGGTTGAGGCCATACTATGTAGTAAGGGAAGCCCTCTTGTTTTTCAATGTCTATTAAATCTTGACGATAACTCATCAATGCACTGCGCTGTTCTGCGTTGTAAACTTCCCAATTTTTATAGTTCTGAACTCTCTCCATTAGGTTTGCAAGCAAGCCGTCTCTAACAGAAGTTTCAATACTTATAGCCAGTTCTCTATCGTTGCCTGGTGGATGGGAATTATTGCCTGGTGGAGTAGGTAGAGGTGCAAATGGATCTTCCACTACTTATCCCAATCTGTATCAACTGGTTGCTCTTCTGGCATTGCGCCATCTGGCTTTGCTGCTAAACGAGCTGCAGTTGCATCAATTTCTGCTTCTAATTTTTTATCTGCCTGTGTGTTCTTTGCATCCATTTCCTTGTTAGCCAACTGTGCTGACATGATATCCTTAGCACCAGATTGACCAATCAATAGGCCTGCAAGTGTTCCTGTAATAAATGTTGCAACAGAACCAAGCACATTAAAGAACATCTTATCGTTCTCTGACTGTCCGCCAATTGGTTGTGTTACAAAAATTAAAGCATACAAAATGCCCAATGATGTGCACAAAAGAATTGTGCCTAATGTAATTCCTAAAATAAATTTTAATCTAGCATCTAGATCCTGTGGACTTAGTCTTTCTTTAGCCATTTGGGGTACCCGTCTTGTCTTCTGCAATTGGATCTTTACCAATTACATCTTTAGTGCATGTGCCTGTCGCTTCACAAATTGGAGGATTGCATTCAGCCTTCTCCCAATTAGCAGGGTCTTGGCATGGGTATCTGTAAAAACCTTGATAGCCGCAGCCAGTTAATGATAGCATCAATAGACCTGACAAAGCAATAGCAGTTATTCTTTTCATACCTCTATTATACCTTATTCCTCGTCTTTTCTAAGTGGTATAGTTATTAGCCAAATTACAGTAGTTATTAATACTGCAATTCCAACAATATCTCTAGCTGAGCCCGTCAAAGTTAGCCATGCGATAAAGAAACCTAGGAGGGTGAATGCCTGGGCAATTAGCTCCATTCCCGCGTCTTTAAACCATTTAGCCAAGCCCTTAATTGCCTTGCCTATAAGATTAAACATCTTTTTGATTATTTTCATTTATTCCTCCTTATCATTGCCCCTGCAATTTGTGATGCAATGACCACTGGGACAATTACTTCCTGCGCTTTTTCTCTTTGATCATCTGTCATATCCATACCTAATTCAGAGAAATTAGATAGTAGTTCTACTGGGTCCACCGCAAATACCGCTCCAAGTGGGTCGGCTAAGAATGCTTCTGTTTGTACTTCTGTTACTGCATCTGCTAATGTAAATGGCATTGGAGTTTCTCCTGCCTCCGCCTCTCTATCTGTAAACTCAACGAATGCTTCTGCAAGTGCTGGGTTAGACTTCATCTGCTCAGCAATTTGTGCAACCTCTGAAGACTTAATGCCAAGGTTTTCTGCAACCTCAGCCTTTGCTTCTTGAGTCAATGCTCTAAGTGTTTGGCTAACTGCTGTTACTTGTTCAGGGGAAAGAGTAACTAACTTATTATCACTACTTGTAAGGTTAGCAATAACATTAGATAAATCTTCTTCTGTTCCAGTTCCCTTTTCAGGAACAAGGGCTGCTAATACCTCATCAGTAATTTCTACATCTGGTTCATTCCAAGGATTCTCTTCTGGTTTTGGATCTGGTCCAGGTTCTGGAGATGGCTCAGGGGTAGGCTCGTCTGTAGGGTCCACTGTAGGCTCTGGAGAAGGCTCAGGAGTTGGTGGTTCCTCTGGGGTAGGCTCAGGAGTAGGCTCGTCTGTAGGGTCCACTGTAGGCTCTGGAGAAGGCTCAGGAGTAGGAGGCTCTTCTGCTGTAGGTTCAGGGCTTGGTTCTGGTGTAGGAGGCTCTTCTGGTGTTGGTTCTGGACTTGGCTCAGGAGTAGGTGGCTCTTCAGCAGTTGGCTCTGGGCTTGGTTCTGGGGTAGGCTGATTGGCTGCTGCATTGGCTGCTGCTTGTGCAATAGCAGATTGAATTTCTCTTTGTGATTGTTCGTCATAGTAACGCCATGCGTCATCAATTGCACTGTTAACATTACTAATTGCTTGATCGTATGCGCTGATTGCATTGTTTTTATTTTGTAATGCTGTTGCAACATTTAAAACTGAGTTATCATATTCATTTGTTTTATTAGTTAATGTTTGATTGTAACCATTTAATGTTGAAACTGCTTGGTTATAAACATTTAGTTTGTCATTATATACATCTTGTGCTGAGTTCTTTGCAGCAAGTGCGTTGTTGTAGGCGTTTGTTTGTTCTTGGGTTGCTCCAGATCCATGAGAAAATGTATTAAGATTGCAACTAAAGTCTTGTCCCCATACTCTTGGGTTGCCAGCATAGTCACAACCTGCACCAGTCCATCCTCCAGGGATAGCCCAGCCAAGATGATAGGAACCTACTCCTCCGCCGTTGTACCACCAAATTTCTACATCAAAAACCTTATCACTTGTTACATCATATACTGGAGAATAAGCACTCCAAGTTGCTCCCTGCTCAACCCAGTTATTAATAACTAATGCCCCATCAATATACATTTTAAACCCATCATCTGTATAACCAGCAAAGTAGGTTTGAGTAAACCATGACGGAACAGTTATCTGTCCAGTAAATTTAACTATAAAGTTTTCATATCTATTACCACAAACTGGGCGAGTCATATAGTTTCCACTTAGTGTTCCACTACATAAGAATTCATCTGTGGCTGCAAGTCCATTAACTCTAATTAGACTATAAACATCGTATGCCAAACCAGCAGAACCAGCACTGTCTAATGCTTGCTGAGCGTTTGAAAGATTAATGTTGGCTACTCCAAGTGCATCGTAGGCATCATTTTTATTGTCTAAAGCAGTGGCTACTGTTACTGTTTGTCCATCTACTGCTGATTGGGCTAAATCTTTTTCTTCAAGTGCCGTTGCTTTTAGGTCAAGGGAGTTGTCATATAGGTCAGAGGTTTGAGACTGGACTGATTGTGCAGATACTGCAAGGTCGTATTTATCTTCTGCTTCTTCAATTAGGGATATGAATTCATCCTTGTAGCCAAGGTCGTCAATGCTATTATTTAGCTCTTCAATTTCTTGATATGCCAAGCTTAGTGGATCATCAGAATAAGCGGGGGACATAAAAAGCCAACCAAATGCAAGCATTATGGACGCTGTTATTCTAAATAACTTTTCCTTTTTCAACTATGGCTCCTAAGTAAGCAACATGCTTACCTAGTAATTATACCACTTAGCTATTTAGGATTATCTGTTTTATAAAAGCCATTACCTTTAAACTGTATACCAAATGGTGTGAAATGTCTTATCATGTCAGAATCACATTCAACACATGTATAACCTGGATCACTATCTGTAATTGATCTATTTACTGACATTAATGCATGTGCTTCATCATATGAGCACTTGTATTCGTATACTGGCATTACTTCCCGCTTTTCTTCCTTGCTTTTGCTAACGCATCAAAGTCTTTAATCTTTGTTTCTCCCATATAGCCCCAAGCATGTCCATCTTCGATCATCTTTTGATTAATAGATTTATCTGATCCGTCCAAGAAAACCCAGCCTAAAATGCGACCATACTTTTCAGATGAGTCCATCTTTTCTGTTTTAATTACAACAGTTTTAGCTGAGTCAATTGCATTCTTTAAGTATGCTTTGGCTTCAAGGCCCAATGCTTTTTCCATCTTATCTGCTGTACGACTTTCTGGAGTATCTATTCCAGCTAACCTAACTCTTGAAGTAAATGATATATCAAACCCAAGATCAATATCAACATCAATTGTGTCTCCGTCTACTACCTTACTTACTTTCTTTACATAATATTCAAACATTATTTTCTCCCCCATTTAATTTTATTCCAACCACGCTCATGGAAGTAATAAAGAATTGTTTTTGTTAGTACCTCAAAACTTGCGATTGCTCCAGCCGTAACTGGCTCTTTGGTTATTGCCCAAGATATTACAAAAGTATCTGCTGTTCCAATTATACGCCATGTAATGGCCTTTAATGCAGATCTTTGTTTAGATACATTCATGATGGCCACTCCATATTATTTGGCTTGATAATCCAGCCCCAAACCTTAGATGCCCATCTCTTTACGTTTTTGCGTAGCCGATATAGCATGAATGTCTGCCCCCAAATCTACTTGCTCAATTTTATATCCTACATCACGACCATATACTATATTGGTAATGTTAGGTAGTCTTAATACTAATGCCCCATCCATAAAGTCGTCCTTGGCAATATACTCTTTCACCTGATCAAACTTAAGTGGATCTTTCTCACTTGTATTGTATGTATTACGGACTCCAAGAAGTACCTGATCTGTTCTTTTACCCGCCTCTTTGTATAGAGCGTGGTGGCCTTCATGCCAAGGCTGGTACCTGCCAAGCATCAATGTTGTAGGTGCAGACCAGTCATGAAGATTAAAATATTTAATTATTACAGTTGCTTTTTGTTCAGCAGACAGCCTATGGTCTTCAAATGTTGCATCAAATTCTGTTGGTCTCTCAAACATCTTATTTGTATCTTCAAAACGTCCTTCAGCAATTGTGTCCATAAATATCATAATGTCTGGCTTGCCAAAAGCTGCACGAGTTAAATCAGTTGGGCAAACAAAGTCTACAATTACTGGGGCCACACCTTGCTTTGCGATAAGTCTTGCAGTCTCACCCATACGACGAGCATGCTCAATTCTATCTTCTGCGGTAAAACTAAGATCTGAATTAATAGTTGCACGAACTTCATCTGCATTTAAATGAATTGCATTTATTCTTTCTTTAAGTGCTTTAGCTAATTCTGTTTTTCCAGATCCTGGTAGTCCAATAATTTGTATAATCATTTTAATCTTTCTGTTAAGTGGGTAGTTTTAGGACATACCCAGGTCTCACGGTTATTTAATTTTTAGAATTTTTGGTTGTTTTTCTTTTGGTAGGTTTCTAACTACACGGATATGCAACATGCCATCCTTTAGCTCTACACTAGAAACTTCCATGTATTCACTTAGTTCAAAGATTCTTGTGAACTTACGTGCAGCGATTCCCTTGTGGACAATTTCTGCATCTGTTACCTCTGTAATTTCACCTGTGATCCAAAGACTTCCGTCTTCAATTGACACAGTCAGATCTTCTCTTGTGAATCCAGCAACTGCCAGCGTTAACTGATAGTTATCTTCGTCTAGCTTTAGCAAATCATATGGCGGGAATGCCGTATTGTTTACCTTACTAAGACTATTGAAACGCTCCAACTCTCTGTTGAAGCCAATAAAAAATGGATCCTTAAATAGATCCATAGCAAATTGTGTTACCATTTTATTCCCCTTTCAAGCGAATAAGTTAATTTAGGCCCCATTTGGCAGCCTTTATAATTATATCATAATACAATATTATTTGCCTATGAATATTTTTTGCAAAAAATAGGAGACATCTCTATTAGGTCTATATTACAGCTTTTTGGTACTTCTGAAACCCACATTATTGCGTCAACTACATTTCCAGTATCCATATGATTTATGTTTGGGTTATCTGGCCTAGTATTTATACTTGCTGGCCTTATCTCTGTGACCTTTACATTTGAATGCATAAACTCGATTCTTAGAACTTCAGCCATTGCTGATACAGCCGACTTTGATACACAGTAGGTTATGTCACCAGCATAAAAATATTTTCCTGCAAACGAAGATATCATTACTACGGTAGGGTTTTCAGATCTTTTTAAACTGTTTAGGAATAGCTTTGTTAGGTGTGCTGGACCAGCTACATTTAGCAAAGAAGCGTACTCAAATGTTTTAAACAAACCTTCTGGATTAGACTCATAGTAGCTTCCACCAGCTGCGTTATTAATTAGTAGATCTAAATCTATATCCTTGTACTTGCTATGTAATCTTTCTATTGAATCTATATCTGATAGATCAAGTTGCTCTATTAATACTTCCTCGCCCCACCCATTTTTTTCTTTATTCTTTATCAAATAGTTAGGGTCTCTTGACGTAGCAATAACCCTATAGCCCCGCCTAGAAAGTTCTGTAACTAAAGCGTTACCTACGCCAAGCTTTGTGCCAGTAACTAAAGCTGTCTTCATTAGTTTTTATCAGTAACACTTTTGTTCTTTGAATTTAAAGTATCTAATTCAAATGCGTCTGGGCATATATCTGATTCATAAAAATCATTGCTGTAAACAAAAGCACTATGAACTATTCTATCACCATCCTGCGATGCCGTAACAGCGTGAGTATATTCTTCTGAAGCAGGGAATACCAAAATTGTACCTGGCTTAACCGCAAAGCTTATGTCTTTATATTTAAAATGTACTTCTCCGCCAGAGAATCCTTTATTGAGTCCTAGTGTAAATCCTTTAGTAGTGTACTTACCAATTGGACCACAATCTGGATGATTTTCGTAATGATAGTATAAACCCCAGCCACCTTCTGGAAGATATTTAGTTATGTATGGGACTGCATTATATTTTTCATTTTCATTATCTAGCAATTGTCTTAGCTTTTTTACAACAACTTCCCACCAAAACTTCTCTTCAGATTTAATTACTCCAGTAAACCTTCTAGCAACTCCATCTGTTTTTAGCGTATCTAATTCTTTTTCATCAAACGGGTAGGCCCCATTGCCATCTTCATTAGTCTTAATCCATTCAAACGTAGATCCTAAAATTATGTCTATCTCCTCCTGAGATATAAAATTTTCAACATAATATATTTCTGGGTCAATATAAACTTTATTAAAATTCAACATATTTAGCTCTCCTCTGGGTCTTTCCTATTATACTACATGTTAGTACTATTCTCAATAGTCACAACATTCAGCATTTATATGGCATTTAAGCCTAAAAGATTTGCAATTTTATCTGAATAATGTAAATGCTCGTGGAAGCTAAAATGCCCACCAAAGATGTGGGTGGTATCAGAAGCATAATAAAAATTTTTAAAATCTTTAAAATATTTATGACAAGTTAGTGTCGGAACCTTCGGGTATTTCATTTCTATTTGAAGACTAACTGGGTCAAAATAAGATTTTGAATTTGATTTTAGATATCTGCAGAAATCTGCATTCTTTTTCCAGACTGGCATCTGAACCTCCTGATCATTATTTTCAACAAAATCTACTTTTAGGCCTTCTGTTCTGTGCATGTCCCAGAATGTATAAAAAAAATCTATACTGTTTGATCGGCAATACTGCTCTAGCATGCTTATAAACATATAATTTTGAATTTGACACACCTCTACATTAAAAACCTTATCTGGTGTATGAGGTATTTCAGAAAATCTATCTGGAGTATTATGTCCATGCAAATCCCAAGTTTTAATACTATGTGGATTTACTGCAGAAGATGCAAATAGTATTCTATTTATTGGGAAAACACCTACAATTCTTTTAGGGTTTCCATAAATTTTAAAATAGTCAAAGGCTCTAAGAATTTGCCCCATTACACTATCTCCTGGAAGTGATAGATTGGTTACTGAAATATTAAATTTGTTTGAGATTATTTCTGGCCAAGACTGCTCTTTGTCTACCCCCCAACCAAACGTTTGGGAGCAACCTAATGCTAATAGGTCTTCATTTATAATAAATTCTTTTGTCCTATAGCCTTCTGAGTTTAAATCAAATAGATCTCTTTGAGGATTATTTGGGTGGTAGCTTAAGTCAATTGGACGAAACGTTTTTTTCTCCATACTTACCTTTCTTTTTCAAACATTGTAGTGTCCCCAGATGGTATCGAACCATCGACCCGCAGATTAAAAGTCTGCTGCTCTACCAGCTGAGCTATAGGAACGCTGCCCCACCTGGCCTCGATCCAGGGACATCCGAATTAACAGTTCGGCGCTCTACCAACTGAGCTATGGGGCACAGGTAATTATTTTACCCTAGGCCGTATTTATTTCTTTTTATTAAAAGAAAAAACTTTTTCCTTTACATTTTGAGACGCCTGCTTAAACCCATAAACATATGAGCCGATCATTAAACCAACAATTGCTGTTGAATGTGCTAAATAAAAGATTGCACTTCTCATTACCTTTTCTCCTTAATAAATAAATCAGCATTCATGACCTTTGTCCATGCTGAAACAAAATCATTTACAAACTTTTCTTTAGCATCATCTGATGCATATACTTCTGCAATCGCTCTAAGCTCTGAGTTAGATGCAAGAATTAGATCTACACGAGGTACATCCTTTGCCTCATCCTCATTAATATATGAAAGAAGCTTAACTAAATAACTATTGTCTAGCTTATCATCGCTCAGCGTTCTCATGCCAGATAGCAATACTACCATCTCTACTGGTGTTAATCCTAAAAGATTAGCCTTTTCTACCAGAAGAACTTCTGCTGGTTCTGTAATGCTACTATGAACATAGTTGCGGAAAGGATCAAACTTTGGCTCAAGAACTGAAAATGATTCAACATCTGTCTGCTCTTGCGTTGCATCTCCACGCATAAACTTTGCAGTGATATCAGCAGCAAATCCAGAATTCTTAGCACCAATTCCAACACCAACGCTTCCAGCAAACACAATTAGATCTGCTAGGGATACGTTGAAGTCTGCCTTAATACTATTTAAAACAGAAACTACTCTGTTAGTAGCTTCATGGTCATTCACTTCCCATGTATTCTGTGGAGCAAGAACAATTCTTGCACCGTTAGCTCCACCACGCTTGTCTGTCTTGCGGAATGTTGATGCAGATGCCCAAGCAGTTGCAACTAAATCAGAAACAGAAAGCCCAGATTCAATAATTCTTTCCTTAATTATATCTACTTCCTCTTGTACCAATGTAGTTCTTGTTACATTGCTAACAGGATCTTGCCAGATAAGTTGCTCAGAAGGAACTTCCTTGCCAAGGTATCTTGAAATAGGTCCCATGTCTCTGTGTGTTAGCTTGAACCACGCACGAGCAAATACATCTGAGAAGTAGTCAAAGTCTTCAAGGAATCTTCGTGAAATCTTTTCGTATTCTGGGTCAAATCTTAATGCTAGGTCTGCAGTAGTCATAACTGGAGCATGAAACTTACCCTCAATGTGTGCATCTGGAACTAAGTTTTCTGCACTTTCATCTGTAGGAATCCATTGTGTAGCCCCTGCTGGACTCTTTGTCTGCCTCCAATCATATTTAAACAGAAGCTTAAGATACGAGTTGTCCCATTTAGTTGGTGTTGGAGTCCATGCGCCTTCGATACCACTTGTAATGGTATCTTCTGCGTTACCCTTGCCAAATGAGTTCTTCCAGCCAAGACCCATGTTTTCTGTTGGAGAACCTTCTGGTGCTGGTCCTACGTGGCTGACATCCCCAGCACCATGGGCCTTACCAAATGCGTGTCCGCCTGCAATAAGTGCAACAGTTTCTTCATCGTTCATTGCCATACGTGCAAAAGTTTCACGAATATCTCGTGCAGAAAGAACTGGATCAGGATTTCCGTTAGGTCCTTCAGGGTTCACATAAATCAAACCCATTTGTACTGCAGCAAGAGGATTTTCTAACTCACGATCTCCGCTATAACGGTTGTCTGAAAGCCATTCTTTTTCTGCACCCCAGTATGTATCATCAGACTCCCACACATCTGCACGACCACCAGCAAAACCAAATGTATTAAATCCCATATTCTCAAGAGCAACATTTCCTGCAAGAATCATTAGGTCTGCCCATGAAATCTTTTTACCATACTTCTGCTTGATAGGCCATAGAAGTCTACGAGCCTTATCTAAGTTACCGTTATCAGGCCAAGAGTTTTGTGGAGCAAATCTATGTAGACCTTCACCAGCACCACCACGACCATCAGTTGTTCTGTATGTTCCTGCAGAGTGCCATGCCATGCGGATAAAGAACGGACCATAGTTACCGTAATCTGCAGGCCACCAATCTTGCGAGTTGGTTAGAAGGGTATTAAGATCATCCTTAAGAGCGTCAAGGTCAAGAGTGTTGAACTCTGTAGCATAGTCAAAATCATCTGACATGGGGTTAGACTTTTCTGAATGATTTCGCAATCCTGATAGATCTAGTCTGTTAGGCCACCAATCTTTGTTAGTATTATTTTCTGTAGAATGTGCTCTACCTGTTACTGGACATCTTTCTTCGTTCATTTTTCTCCTATTTTATAAGTGATGATATTTTATATCGCACCCCTGGCTGGATTCGAACCAGCGGCCAACAGATTAGAAGTCTGTTGCTCTTCCTCTGAGCTACAGAGGTGTGCGGCAGGTAGGACTCGAACCTACGATTACCGAATTATGAGTTCGGGGCTTTAACCAACTAAGCTACTGCCGCTTGTTAGTATATTATAACCGTAATGTGCCTGCCAGTCAAGGACATCCTTCATATCATTTATGAGAGGCTGTCCTTTAATATTTAAACTAGTATTTAATAATACTGGAACACCAGTTTGTAAATAAAACTTATTCAATACTCTATATAAACCAGGGTGTTGATCTTTTGTAACAGTCTGTACTCTTGATGTACCGTCAACATGTACTACAGAAGGAATTTTTTCTGGCTGCAGGCACTTAACTGTATACTGCATGTAAGGGCTTTCAAAATCCATATCAAACCATTTAGAGGCATGCTCAGATAGTACTACTGGTGCAAATGGTCTAAACATCTCTCTTTGCTTTATTACATTAACTTTATCTTTAATTAATGGATCTCTTGGATCTGCCAAAATGCTTCTATTTCCTAAAGCTCTTGGACCATATTCAGCTCTACCTGATGCTACTGCTACAATTCCATCTTTTAATATACCGTCAACAATTTGTTGAACAGGATACTCTCCTGCCAAGTCGTGGCCCAGGTAAGGACCTTTCCAATTAAGATGCTTTCCATATAGTGCTGCTGCTGCACCCAAAGAACTTCCAGCGTCTCCTGGGTTTGGCATTATCCATATCATATCGAATATATTCCACAGTAGAGAGTTTGCAGAAGAATTTAAGGCACAACCTCCCATAAATACTAAATTATTTTTACCAGTAATTCTTTTTGCCATACGCATAAATTCATTTAGTCTTTGTTCATATACAATTTGAACTGCTGCTGCAATATCAAACCTATCTTGATCAGTAATTACCATTCCCCAGTCATTAATACCTTTATGAAAGTTATACTTCTGTTCATCATATTTTGGGAAATACTCATTTACTTCTTTATAATACCTTTTCCAATCACCGTATCCAGCCATGCCCATCATAATGTATTCTTCTTGGTTTGGCATAAGCCCAAGCAGTTGTGTGAATGCGGAGTAGAATAGACCAAAACTTACTGGGTAGTTTTGTTTGTACTTGAGTCTAATCTTTTCTCCTTGGCCCACCCACACTGTTGAAGTGTTGTACTCTCCAATTGAATCTAAAACAACTATGCATGCATCATTAAATGAGCTTGTGTAATATCCAGATGCTGCATGAGAGTAATGGTGCTTAAAGTAATGTACTGGTATATTCATTGGGAAGTTTGGCTTCCAGTCTCCTGCTCCTCCATGAATAAGAATTCTGGACCTTTTTAGTAATGGCTTTTCGTAGTATGCAATTGCATCTGGTGTTCCATAATTCAATGCATCTAAAATTATCTCATTATTATTATACCAATCATTTTTCTTTTTACTATATCTTTCTGCATGTCCAGCAAACAGTACCTCTCCATCTTTAATTAAAGATACAGATGCGTCATGAGATGTTTCATTTATTCCTAATATAATCATTAGTATATAAACTTATCTTTATTATTCTTTTTTATAAAGATTGATTTAATTTTTTTAAAAAATATATATACAAAATACTGTATCTTAATCTTCATCAAAGTCTAGGTATCCAAATTCTTCTAAATCTTGTAGTGGAATTATTCCTTTTTCTTTAGCCTGCTCAAAACCTTCTGGAGTAAAATTTAAAGTAGCGTTAAGGTTTTCATCATATTCTACCTGCATTAAATCTGAATCCATTAATCTTAAAAGCTCTTCGTCTACATACTCTTCGTGCCGTTTCCATAACTCTGGAGCCAATTCTTTAGTTGTAGATTCATTTAACTCAAAGATAGCTTCTCCATCATCCGTAAAACCAGCAATTCGTATGGCGCCTATCTCAATGTAGTGTTGAATCTTTGATAATACAAACTCTTCATCTTCTTCAAAATCATTCACTGGTATCCACCTTTTTATTAAAATTTTGTTCGACTATGCCCTGAACATATTCGGAAAAATGTTTTCTTATGCTGCCAGGTGGTCTCTTGCCAATATCAGACCAAACTCTTTTATACTCATGAATGTTGTCAAATGTCGTTGGGCATACAAGGGTGCCCTCGTAATCCTTTAATCTTGTTGGCAAAGGAACGTGCTTGCTGCAGCACTTACATTCTTTAGCTTTTTCTTGATATATACTCATACTATTTCCATTCCACTTAGTGCATCAGAAAGATCTCTTGGCATTTGAGAAGGTGCTCTAATTAAATTAGGGGCATCTGCTGCAATAGATTCTCTATACTGTTTCTTGACAGATGAATAATCATGAACTTCTATATCTCCAAATGCCGACCTGGTTAAACTAATTGCATTATATATAGACCCGCAAACTGCGTCAGCTAAGTCCTTAGAACCTTTTCTGGGGTGATCAACCTTATCACGCATAATTCTTAACTCTAACAATTCATCTACGAGTAATGGTATGTGTGGTCCTTTTAGTCTTTCTTCTAAAACAACCATCGCCATATCATCGTAGTGTTTTTTAGCTACAGATAATGTTTCGGTATTTATTCCATACTGCTTAAGCTGCTGCATCATATCATGAGAGTTCCATCTGTCAAATGTGCATATTCTAATGTTAAACCCTCTGGATCTTAGAGATAAAATATAGTCTCTAACCTCGGCAAAGTCTACTGACTTATCCGATGTGGGTGTCCAGTACATTACAGCATCCACCTTAACAATTGGGGCTGGTTGAGAGTAAGTGTCTGTAACTTTTACGCTAACAAATTTTTCAATATGGGCCATAGATACAGCACAATGGTCATGCTTTTGAGCTAAGTCAACATGTATGTAGTAATCTTTGTCTTCTTCTGGAAGGAACCATTCTTCAAATCTTCCGAACCCATCTACAGCTATTGATAGATCGTTAAACGCCATCTCAATTTTTTCACGAGACTTAAAAAATGCATCAATTGCTTCTGGTGGCATGCAAGCAAATCTTCCTAGGGCATCTGTTACGTCTCTATAAAATGCAATTTTAAAATCTTCTATGCTTCTTGTTGGATTAACTTCCCATGTTGGCCTACGTATTGCATAAACTCTTGGATACTTATAAGATACAATGTGATCTTCATCCCAAAATATATCAAACTCGTTTCCGACTGTATTCTCTGGAAGGTCTTGATCTAATTTAAATCTATGCGATCTCGATATAACTTCTTTTTCTGAAATAATTTCATCATATCTTTGCTGAATGTAATCATTCTTAAAGCGTGGGAACGAAAGAAGAATTACCTTTCCGTAATCTGGAAAGCGAGAATCTACAGAGGCCCTGTACATGTCATATATACCACTTGCAGTCTTTGCTTGATCGTGACCGCTTGTACTGTCTAGAGCAAAGCCTGAAATCTCATCAAGTACCGCTACAAGAACGTTATAACCTTCAAACGCTTCTCTTTCTGAGTGTCCAGAATAAACAGTAACATTCTTATCAAATTTTATTTCTGAAGCTTTTTCAAAGTACTTTCCTATGAACCACGGTGAATGTGTTACTCTATTTTTAAATCCTTTAAAAAATACATTGTTTGCTTGCTGAGCGTTAATAGCTATGTTAATAATATCAATTGAGTCACCTGGAGGCTTGCCATAATAAGATGCTGGGTCTTTAAGGCACAATAGTAAATATACTATATAAGCTACAGATATAGTTGAGCAATAATCTTTTCCGCTACCCTTACCCAATTGAGCAACAACCTCATTGCATGTTTGCTTATATCTTAATGATCCTTCTTTTTCTCCGAATAGCTTAATCAAAGTTGACTCTTTATATATCTGAGAGGATTTTTCTATAAGAGTATATTGATTATCAGATAACTCAGGAAGACCTAGATAGTTTTTATCTGTTACGAACGTTCTTAAATCGACAGGTCTTTCTTCAAACTCTTCTCCGTCAAGTATATCAATGAGGTCATCAAAATTAAATTCCACTGACTTCCTCAATAATCTCTATATGCTCAACAATTCCAGTAATTTGTGATAGACGCTTGGCCACTTCCATTTTACACTTAGGGCAAGTTGCAGTTACTTCTTTTAGAATCTTAACTAAGACTTCTTGCTTTCTTTCCGCCTCTGCTATTTGTCCTGCCATTTCAGCGTTATCTAATAGACCGACTTCCTGCAGCATGCCAATTCTTTTTCCTTCAATATCAGCAATTAGTTTTAGCGCTCCAGATTTAACACTAAGCTGGCCAGCCTGATCTGCATCTTCAACTGTCTTCCAAGCTTCTTTGATAAGCATTGCATAGTGCTGGTCTGCTCCAGAGATAGCCTCCTTAGCACGTTCACGGGCTGATGTGTCGTTGTGTACGACGCTCTTCCACTCATCTATCAAACCAATAACATCTGCCCTCTTAAGGCCTGTCAGGGTGGCAATTTGGGTAGGGTTGTTTCCTCTAAGTAGTTCTTCAACTACTTTGTTCATGCGATCAAAATGATCAGCTAATTCAATTTCCATATAGGTATATTATACTTCTAGTCGACTGAAATAGCAAATTCTTTGGCAACTTTTAGCAATATTAGATATCCAATTAGATCATCAATATCATTATCTCCTGGGTATTCTTCACCCTTAATAAGTCTATTTAGTTTATCATCAATTCTAACGTATAGTTGCTCTCTTGGTCCCGCCTTTGAAAATATACGAACTGGATCTAGGGCTGAGTTTCCATATGATATATTCTTTTTAATTAGCATGTGAGCAATATCAAGGCAGGTTGTTAAAATTTCATGCCCTGCTTCAGTTCCAACTGTAAGCAAATAAAGGTCGTCATATTTAAATACTTTTGAATCTTCAAAAACTGGTTTCGCTTTCATTTTATTAAACCCTTTTCTTTTAAAGCTCTATATATGGTCATAACAGTTACGCCACATTCTTGTGCTATATTTTCCATAGTCTTTTTTTGAACTACATACCTTCTATAAAGCCATTCTTTATTCTTGTACAATTTCACAGATGGTCCCACCTAAAATGCTTTCTATATTCTTCTAATCCAATTACCTTTGGGTCTACCCACCAATCTTCTGATTCAGTTCTAACAACTAATGAGTAGCCTAGGGAGTCAAGTATTTCTCTCTGAACGTCTCTCATTACATAATTTCTCCAATACATGTTTGCATCGTGCTCAAAGGTAATGGCTGTAAACCTATATGAATTTAATGGCACTGCCAATAGTCCATGCAAGCTTGTATAAGCACTTCCATCTGGCCTTCCACTTTTTCTATATCCAGAATCTATATCAATCTGCAAATAATCTATTTGTTTTGGAAAATCATTTTCTTCAAAATAAGAAATATAATTAAAGTCTAGTGCATCTCCCATGCATGGATTGGATCTATTTTCATTAAACTCTTTTCTAAGGTCTTCCTTTATTTCAAAAGAAACTCCCTTCCAATCAAATTTATTTTCTAACTTATTGGTATTGCTTCCATTTTTTGAATGAAAGGCCCCAAGCTCAACATAGTATCCTCCCTTTTTGTTTCCAAGCAGGTCTAGAACAAAATTCTCTTGCTCGCTTCCATTATTCCATGTATCTGTCATTTATTTGTCAAAACCTCTCTAGCATAATATGCGATGCCAAATGCATCAGCTACATCAAAATCTTCTACAGATAGACCATACTTTTTATTAAAATAATCTGCTGTTCTTTGCTTACGCATGTTTCGTAACTGGTTTTTATACCATGAGTCTGCGTATCCTGGATTTGCTAGGCGTATTGACGCCTTCTCTTCCTTAGTGGGATTCTTGTTCCCAATATACGCTTGCCAAGAGCTGGGAGATATAGTAATAACTGAAGCGCCCGTAGACATAAGCTCAGCAATAACAACACCATAAACATATGACAATTTTATCACAGCATCAGGTGATCTGACAAGTATGGCACCCTCTATTGCAATATAATCACTCTTTAATTCATCTAGCATCATAGCAACTCTAGTTTTAGCATTATAAATTTTTTCATATATATCGTTACCAACTAGATTAATCTTTCCCCATTTAACTGGCTTGTCTCCCTCAATAAGACAAAATGCAACAGAAGAAGTTGAAGCATCTATACCTAAAACCCTGCTTGCTCTAGTTCTAGATAGCTTCGCCAGCGTCATTTATCATCCTCAATATTTTATTTCTATCAGACTTAGAGTTATCTTTTTCACATTTAGAGCATATGTCTAGGGTGTTATACCTACTTAAAGATGCCTTGCATGACTTGCAGTATCTTTTTTGTCCAGACCTAATTGCTTTTTTCTCATAATACTTTTCCATAATCTTTTTATTGGTTGCAATCCTGCAACAATCATCTCCACAATATTTCTGATTATGAGTTTTTGGAGTAAACTCTTTGCCATTTTTACAATCTAAATTAGCGCATATCATTATAAAGGAACCTTAAATCTTTCTATTTGAACAGTTCCAGTAGGAGTATCTTTTGAGTAGCATTCCTTTTTAATTGGGCAGTAGGTGCACGGCATCTTAGTTTTTGTTGCACCTTCTGGCTTCATTGGAAGGTCACCATCTTTAAAATTATCCCACACTTCTCTCATCCAAAGAAATGTGTCTTCGATAATCTTTGTGTTTCTCTCATTCATTGATACTGGAATTATTAATATTTCTTGAGTATTTTTATTCTCATAAAGAAAAAACCCCTCTTTGGCATTTTTAAGCTTCATGTATGTTAATAGCTGAAGCAAGTGGTTCGGTGAAGGGCTCATCTCAGCCTGCCTTGTATCCCAAACCTCTTGCTTTGCTGTCTTGATTTCACCAATTACGGTTTCATTGTCATATTCCATAATTAAATCAATGAACCCACGTATTGGTGGATATTCGTTTATAATTTCTTCTTCTTCTGCAACCCACTGTGGCATAGTTTTAATTAAGTTCTGAAGTCTCTCATGGGCCTGGGTACCCTGAGCCATGTTAGCGACTGCAACAGCATCATTATTGTCAATAAAGACTGCGCCAGAAAAAGCCATATACCAATACCTTGGGCATGTTCCATGACCATATCCTAAAGAGCTTGGGCTAAAAGACTTTTTAGTCATTTCTCCATCTGCTCTTTTAGTATTTTTATATGACTCATCAAGCATTGATGCAAAAAGCTCTGGGTCAAAGAATTTGCCAGTATGCTTTTTAAACTTTAAATTTTTAACTATGTTTCTACCCATTACAAATTATACCTAACGACATACTTAAGTGCATCTACAAGTTTGTCTATGGACTCCTTTGCTGAATAATATATATTCTTTTTATTATTATTCGTGGTCCCAGCTTTATCTTTTGCTATTGTTGAATAATAAGAAGCCATCATGGCAAACTTAGTTGACATTGCCTGCAACTCAATAATAAGCTGTGGTGCCTTAGCAGCAGGCACATCTGGGTTCAACAAAAGCTTTACAATGACAGCCAATGCTCTATCTAACTGAGCATCATTCATATACTCATGAAGATCATTGAACTCTGTTATAGAGTTAATTAACTCTAATGTATTTTTATCCTCTGTCATTTTTAATATTTTTATCCCATTTGTCCATTAATAGTCCTACTCCATACCCAACAACAAAGCCAAGCATGGTCCCATAAAGAAAGTATAACATTAGAATGGAACCTCAGCGTATGTCTTATATGAAGGGAAGTCGCTATTGCTTGGAGACTTATCCTTAGACAATGTGTATGCTGTTACAGAGATTGAATCAGCATTAATTTCATATGAAGTTCTCTTTGTGCCTTCCTTATCCGTCCAGCTTTCTTCATAAATCTTTCCTACAATAATAACTTCCATGCCCTTTTTAATTACAGACTTTGATTGTTCTGCAAGTGTGCGCCAAGCCTTGACTGTCCACCAAGAAGTGTTCTTATCTTCCCACTCTCCAGTAGTATCATTCTTAACTCGATCATTGGTTGCAACTCTAAAACGAAGACCATTTGATCCTACAGTTTCTGGTTCACTACCAACTCTTCCTACGATTGTAATCATTGGATTAGCCATTTTTATTTTCCTCCCAAAATGTAATCAGTTCTTCTAGTACTGACCACTCTATGATTCCAAGACGGACCTTGGAATCCCCTCCGATAATAATTTTAAGAGCAGGGTGCATATCCCTGCTTACCTTAAAAGTATCTGTACAGATTTTAGCCCATACATCTTTATTTAAATTAAATGAAGCTTTAGATTCTTTGTAATCTACTACAAAGTTTTTCCACTTAGCATCACCCTTTTGGTATTCACCACGACCACTATTTTTTTGTGCCTTGGCGCCATCTCGTTTTACTTCTGCTCTCTCCGACATTAATTAAGCTTATGCTTTGTTTCATGTCCATTAGAGCATGTCCAATACATTTCTAATGTAGCTTGATTAAAATTATAAAATGGAGCTGACAACTCGCATTTACTACATGGTCTTTCTTGCTCTATTTTCTCAATCCTTTGATCTTGAACATCTTTAGGTTGAGAAGAAAAAAATTCATTAAGATTTGGCATTTATTTCTCCTATTAATTTGTCTACAACATCTGGATTTTCCTTTAAATATGCTACAGCCTTTGCACGTCCTTGAAAACGTTCTCCATTTACTGTATACCATGCTCCACCTTTTTCTATTATCCCGCACATTTCTGCAACGTCAAGGGTTTCTCCAACAAGATCTATGCCAAGTGACTCTCCTTGATAGTAGAAGTCGTATTGGCCAGAGAGGTTAGGGGGACCGAGTTTGTTATAATCAACAATCCAGTTAACGGGCCTTCCAACTCTTTGTTCAATAATCTTGTCGCCAACCTTAACACCTGCTTTAATAGCATTAGCCTCAGCCTCTGAAGACCAGAGCTTGATAACGGTAGAGGAGAAGAACTTAACAGCCATTCCTCCTGTTGGGATGTGGCTGGCATGCATAGATCCAAACTGATTTCTTTGCTGCGATATAAGAACGAGTAGCGTATTTTTGTTTGCATAATTTAACATTTTGACTGCGTGGGTCATGTCCTTAGCTTCTGCGCCAATTTGCTTTGTGTCTTGCAAATCCTTCATTTCATTTCCGTCTTTTTCAAAGTATATAGCTGGAAGAAGTGCTGAGATTGAATCAACTACAATTAAATCTACACCAGCCTCCATAAGCTTTGTTGCAACATCCACCATATCATTAACAGTTTTAGCTGGAGAGTATATTAATTCTTTTGAGTTAACTCCCAGTTTTTCTGCCCACTCTGGATCATAAGAATGCTCTGCATCAATCCAAGCACAAGTCTTTCCTTCTTTTTGTGCAAGTGCAATCATTTGTAGACAGAACGAAGATTTTCCTGCTGATTTATTTCCCCAAACTAATATCTGTCGACCATAAGCAAAGCCGCCATTTAAAGCAAAGGTAAGTCCGATGCTTGGTGTTGGCTGCTTGTCTACTTGGATATCAACTGCAGACTGTACCCTTGCTCTAGTCTTAGGGTCAAGCTTTGCTAAAATATCATTCAGGTTCATTTCCATTTATTTACTCGTTAGCCAATTCGTAGTCAGATTTAAATCCTAGTGGCTCTAGCTTAAATTCAAATGATAGTCCTTCATCATTATATGTAACTGAGAGTTGCATATCATCATTGGTTGTCTTCATAAAGTCTTCAGTTGATATTTCAACAGAACCTATTTTACTTAATATGGCCACTAGAACTCTAGAGGCATTCATTGTCTTAAATACATCTTCTGCGTTATATGTCATTTTACTTCCTTAACCATAAGTGTTCCATCTTCTAAAGTTTTTAGAACTGGCTCGCATATCATTCCTTCTCGCATCTTTGCCAACGAAAGTGGGTACATGCTTGAAAATACAATTGCTCTATTTAAATTCTTATCTTTATCTGACATAACAAGGTGAGCCATAGTCTTGCCAGCTTTTGTTTTATATGGTGTATAGCTTATCACAAACCTCTGATTTTCGTCAATAGGATAGGATTTTGCATATAAATACTTAACAAAAGCATCATCAGAATCTTTATTAATTGAATCAACCTCTACGTACCTAGATATTCTATTATCGCCAACAAGAACAAAGTACATTTTGTTTGTTTCTATTTTTGTTTGCTCGACATCAAATAGACCTACAGATCCGCTCTCATCAACAATCTCAATTCTTGACCAGCCATTTCCACGCTTTATACTCTTTGCCATTCCAAACATCACAAAAGATCCAAGCTCTTCAAACTCATCAATAGGTCTAGCTTGTGCTTTAATCTTTGGGTCTAAATTAGAAAGGTTAAAGGAAGGTATTCCTAAAAATTCGTAATAAGACTCGGCTTCTTTGCCGCTTCTAGGGTTATCATCAAAAGCAGCACCCCCAATAGCGTTAAGAGAAGCAACGGCCCTAGAATTAATGCCGCTACCTTTCTTGGATGCCTTGTCAACAAAGTCTTTGTAGTTTTCATACGGTCTCTTTTCTATAATTTTATTTGCAATGCTGTCTGAAATAAATTTAATCTCTGCCAATCCAAATCTAATTGAATCTTTTTGTAATGAAAAGTTTACATCGGATTCATTCACATGTGGAAGTTTTACTTTTATACCAAGTCTTTTTGCTTCAATCAAATAACCTGTTCTGGCGTCTTTGTCTCCTTCGTTTTTGAGGATCGAGAATAAAAATTCCAAAGGATAATAGCACTTAAGCCAAGCGGTATAATAAGAAAGCATAGAATAAGCGACAGCGTGACTACGATTGAATGAGTATCCAGCGTGAGCTTCGAATGTTTTCCAGAGATTGTCTGCTTCTTCTGCGCTGATATGCTTTTTAGCGCCCTGAATAAATTTATCTTTGAATGGACTGAGTTCTTTTGCATCTTGCTTTTTACCAATAACCTTTCTAACCTTGTCAGCCTCTGACCAAGTCATTCCTCCTAGGTGTACGCATGCTTGCATAACCTGCTCTTGATATATAATCACCCCGTATGTATTTTCTGTAAAAGGTTTCATAATTGGATGGATATAATTAACTGCTTCATTGCCGTGCTTACGCTTGATGTAAGAGGCTCCAACTGTATTCATAGCTCCTGGTCTAACCAAAGCATTTGATGCAGCTAAGTCTTCAAACTTATCGACACGCATTTTTATAAGTAAGTTTGTATAGGGTGTTGCTTCTGCCTGGAATATTCCCTTTGTGTATCCATCGTTAAAAATCTTATAAACATTCTCATCATCTAAAGCAATGTCATAAAGATTAATATCTTTGTCATATCTACTCTTAATTGATTTTAAAGTATCAGAGATCACAGATAAAGTCTTAAGACCTAGGGCATCTAGCTTAATAAGACCTATATCTGCAACCGTATCCATATCGTATGCCACGACTGGAATTCTTCCAGAGACTTCATCATTTGCATCAGCTCTGGACTCTATTGGTGCGTACTTTCTTAAATCATCTTTTGCAACTACAACACCTGCAGCATGCACCCCAACACTTCGAATCTTTCCACGAAGTCTTTCTGCGAGCCAAGTTACCTCTGGGTACTTTGCTCTAAACTCTTTTGTATTAGGAGAATCCATAAAGTCGTCGAAGGTATCAATTGATTTCATTGCACGGTTAACATCTGAAAGTGGCACCATGAATACTCTAGCAGCATCTCTAATAACACCCTTATCTTTAAAGTAAGTAAATGTAGAAATTGATGCAACGTGCTTAAACTTTTTCTTTAAGTAATCCTTTACCTCTTTGCGACGGCGGTCTTCAAAGTCGGTATCAATATCTGGGAAGTCATTACGTTCTGGATTAATAAATCGGAAGAACAAAAGATCATATTTGATCGGATCCACATCTGTAATTCCAAGGGCATAGCAAACCAATGAGCCAGCTGCAGAACCACGTCCTGGACCAACCATAATATTATTTGACTTAGCCCATGTAATCATATCTGCTACAACTAGGAAATATGAAGCAAATGCCTTATCTTTAATTATAGATAACTCTTCTGCAATTCTATCCAAGTAGGCCTGATCTTTGTCTAGGGATAGTCTTTTAAGGCCTTCTAAGGCCATATCAGACAGTTTCTTGTCAGCATTGGTCTTTGGGATAGGTAGCAGATCTAGCCCCTCATGGAAGTCATACTCGCCAATCTTATCAGCAATCTCCATTGTATTATCGTATATATCTGTACGAATAATGCCTGCCTTATTAAAGTCCGCCTCAATTTCAGACCTACTTTGAATAAATAGATTATAGTCTTGGAATGATATTCTGCGGTCTGGGTACAAGTAATTAAATCTATCCAGCATATCTGGCATTTGTCTAGACATTTCAAAGTCTGCATCTTTATCTGACTTGGGAGATGTTGATAGAATAAGCATTGCTTCTTCCAATACTCTATCTTCTTCTTTAGCAAAGTGGGCATCTCCTGTTGCCACCGCTTTAATCTTAAGTTTGTCCGCTAATTCTAAAAGGGCGGAGTTGATCTCCACAGGGTTATGTGATTGCACTTCCACGTAAAAATCTTGTCCGAAAGTTTGTTTAAAGCTTTTGAGAAGAAGTTCTGCTTCCTCCATGTTACCTTTATCGATAGCCTTACTAATGAGTCCATTAAGACATCCGCTGAGAACGATAATACCTTCGCTATAATCATCTAAAACCTCTCTGTCAATTCTTGGCTTATGGTAAAAGCCTTCTGTCCAAGCAAGCTCTTGTAGTGTGTTTATATTTTCTAAACCTTTTTTATTTTTAGCTAAAAGAATAATATGATTGTAAGCCTGAATAGACTTATCAGTCTTTGAAGATCTATCAAATCTATCTGTAGGTGAAATATATGCTTCTACTCCAAGGATCGGCTTAATGCCTTGCTCCCTACATGCAATTTGCATGTCACGGTGTGAAGATAATGTTCCGTGGTCAGTAATTGCCAAGGAAGTTTGTCCAGCTTCTTTTGCAGCCTTTACGAGTTCGGCAGGAGAATTAAGCCCATCCATTAATGAATAGAAAGAATGCACATGCAAATGTGTGAAGTTCAACTTAATTCTCCGCCTATACTCTCTCTTACCAGTCTACGCTGCTGCTTGTTGATGAAGACTCTCGTTCTTCTTGAGATGATTCACCTGTATAAAATGATGCTTGCTCTGAGTATGGTACGCTACGAACTGCTGTCTTGTCCAAATCAAACAACTCGACAGAAGAAAAGTCAAATGGCTTTTCATCTTTAGCTGCAGGGATAGGGATGATTGTGTAGCTAGTGTCTGTTTTTGTTCCAGACCTCTTTATTTGCCATGTTAGGTTGGTAATACTTCCCGTTAGCTCAGCATATTCAGCTACTGTTGGAGTTATTGTCTTACCGCTAATTCCCTGTGAAAGAATTGCAACGTATGGATCATTTTTTCCATCATTTACTAAAACGTTAACATACATTCGTCTTTTGGCATTCCAGTTGGTCTTTGGGTTTGATCTATTTTGTTCACAGCCGTAGCATCTGCCTTCATCATCAAAGGAGCATAAAGCTTTTCGTCTGTAATCCTTTGGGCTTGTATGTTCTACAGCAAAGAAGCCGTAGCCTAGCTTAGCGTCATAGTTTGGAGAATTTGGATCTAACTCCTGAAGAAATCTAATAATTACCTTTTCTCCATCTTCAATCTTTAACCACTTTGCTTTACTATCTTCTCCATTTGAATATGAAGTCTTTTCCATGGCTCTTGCCATTCCTGCTAGTCCTACGATTTTTGACATGTATTTCTCCTTATGTATGTAACGGTATATATCCGTTTGTGACCACAAATTTTGTGAGGCTATGTTCTATATTCGAAATTAGATATGGCATTTGTTATACAGGCTTTAATATCCTCATCAGACATATCACCTGCATCTTTTACACCCTCTGGATATATTCTACCATAAGAATGCGATGCCCACAAGATGTTTTTATTACTTAGTTTATATGCAATTGTTGAGCCTAAATCTCTTCCCGCCTTATCTGCATCAGTCATAATAATAACTGTATTGAAGTATCTATTTAACAGGTTAAGGTTTTGTCCAGATATGTGACCCCCCAGGGTGGCAACAACATTTGGAAATCCAGCTTGGTGAACACGAATTGCATCAAAGCTAGACTCTACAACAATAACCCTATCTCCAATTTTTTTAGCACGGTGAATATTAAACATAGTCTTGCTTCTTGGAAGGTCTTTGCTATTCTTAAATCTCTTATCAGAAATAGATCTACCAACAACACCTACTGCTACCCCGTCTGGGCTATGAACTGGGACAGTTATCATGTCCATATTGTCTGAATATCCTAATGAAAAATGTTTAATTGAATCTAAATCAATACCACGAGACTTTAAATATTCTTGAGCTTTGTTGCTGTTAATTAATCCATTATGCAAGTTAATCAATTTGTCTGCTGGAAATTCAATAAAGTCTGGCTTATCTTCTAAGATATCCTTTAATGATTCATCAAAATTTTCTAGGGCCTCAGACTGTTTTGATTCAATATACCTCAAGGATTGAAACTCATTTTTATTTAAAATCTTTTTTACTAGGTCGCTTAGCGTACCTGCTTCTCCGCAAGAAGGATTAAAGCACAGGTAAGCTCCTTTTGTTTTGCTTACGCTAAAGCTTGAGGTATGTCTGTTGGAATGAAATGGGCAGTATGCTAGGTAATCATTAGATGTCTCACCCACCATATCTATTCCAAGGCTTTGGATTATTGATTTGATATGGATGGGGCTATACTCCGAGCTATCAACTTGCCTTGAGTTATACCCTCTAATTGCCATGCCTTCTTCTTTCCTACGTATATACCATGAAGAGTCATTAAGAATCTCCATGTTTCTCCAGTAAACTCTATTGAGAAAGCTGGATCAACATCTAATACCCTGACATACCCTTTGCCACGCATATCTTGAACTAACAAGTTTTCGTACTGTGGCCTTAAACTTATTAGCTGTGCGTTGTCATAAAAGTCAACCTGTATTTGAAACCTTTTTATATTTCTATGTGTCACTTGCTCAACTCTGGTAAGTCTTCATAAATTGGAGTAATAACTCCTCTATTAATATCCCAGTCAAGAAAGAATCTAAAATCATGTCCGTGTCTATTCTTTCTAGATACAATTTCAATAAGATCTGTATTGGCATGCTTGTGAATAGCAATAGCCATATCAGCATCATACTCAATAGCCTTTGACCATGCAACTTGGCTCATCATTGGCGGCTCTTTTTGATCTGAAATATCATCTGCTGTTGCAGCAGTAATATCAATAATTGGAATTCCATTTGTTACAGCTAACAACTTAAAGTCTCTTGAAATATTTCTATTTCTTTCAACTTCTGAATTGCTTCTCTTATTGTCATTAAATAATTGATGGTAATCAAGAATAACTAAGTCTGGCTTGTGCTGGTCAATCTTGCCCTGAATGGTTGCTGGAGTTACTTCTCCTGCCCCTTCATTTGAAACAAGAATAAAACTGTTTTTGCCTTCAGTCTTTTTCTTTCCCCATGTTTTAAAATCGTCAATGTTAATGTCACCCTTAGAAAGGTCGCTTGCTCTAAACAAGCCAGAGCCGAGCATTGTATAAATTCTATCTCGCATATTCTCTGGTGCCATTTCAAGAGACACGATCATAGGCTTAAAGCCTTGCTCCCAAGCTTTACATGCAAGATAGGATGTAAACCAAGTCTTACCACGTCCTGGCCATCCAATTGCAACAATAAGATGTCCTGGAGCCATTCCAGTTGGGTATGCCTTATCAATTGCATCAAACCCTGTTAGGATACCTGGACTTCCACCCATTGCTAAAGATCTAGTTCTTACTGACTCATAGTGTCTTTCTGCTGAATCTAAATCTGTTATGTCTAGGTCTTTAACATTATTTGTGTACCTGCTTAAGTTTGCAAGCTGTGATTGCATTGTTCCAAGCACTCTAGATGGTGCATCTTCTTTTAGCGATGAGCCAGCCTGCATAAGAATTGTCTTTAGCTTATTGCCCACAAATTCATTTTTTAGTTTATCTAGATAGTATCCAGTCTCACCTTTTGTTTCAACTGGCTCAAAGTCTTTAAATTTATCTTGTAGAATTCCAACTTCTGGTACTGCTCTAAACTTATAGTAGTATGACTTGAGACCTTCCCAAATATCTTTATGGGATATAAAAAGGTCGTCTGAATTGTCTGCAAGTATGGTGCTGATATCTTTATTTTTACAAACTGCCGAAATTAGTTCCGCTTCTGTATTCATTAATTACCCTCAACCATTCTTCTTTTAGTCTCCTTTATAGTTCGGCTTCTGTTAACTTTATCTTCTTTAGCCTGAATCATCATGTTCTCCATTCGATCAAAGTTGTTGTAAAAGAAATTTAGCGGATGTCTATTCTTTCCAGTTTTAAAGTAATACTCTAAAACTTCTTTAGATCTATCAAACCCTATGCTGTCTATGACATCTTGCATAGCCCACTTCTCTCTATACTTATTAATAGTTGGCTTTGTTTTATAAGCCTCCTCATATAAATTAGAGTACAGAGAAAGTAGGATGTAGGGTTCTTTATTTACTGCCACGCAATTCCTCTTCTACTTCTTGTGTCTTTTGAATTAGCTTATCTTCTACAAACTTATAGACTCGATCTGCTGCGGCATCTACTGTTTCGCCTTCTCTAACAAAGTCGTCAACTCCGATACCAATCTTAATGCTTTCAAAGTTTCCAAGGTTGCGTGTAAAAGATAGATCTACTCTAACTTGAGTTCCTTTTTCCATTAGTGCTCCGCCTTTCTATGTCTGCTTAAAGTGTCATGGGCAAAAATGCCCCAACGCACTACTAATTCTTTTTTACATATTTCACATACTACAACTCTTGCTGGTGCTACTCTGCTTTCCATACTGGCACAAAGTTCCCTTCTGTTGTCTTAGTATACAATATAGTGTTGTGTTTGAGAAGAGCCTTCATCTCATTTTTTGAAGGCATGTTATTAGAATACCCTGATTCTAATATAAACTCATGTATGTCCATAATGTCCGATTCACTATACATAAACTTATACCAAGTACTATCTGGATTACCTATTGGATATACTTTCTGAGGATATCTTATCTTCCCGTCCAAAATATAATCTTCTATGGTGACCTTATGCTTACCAAGCATTTGAGCTACTTGGCTAGTTGAATATGCATTCTCCATAGTTTTTAAAACTTGTGAATAGGAATAAAGCAATCTCTTTTTATCTGGATAGCACCAAGCAACCATTTGGTCTTTAGATCTTGAATGACTTAATACTTTATGTATCTTGTTATTTAAGAAGAAATACCGAATGCTTTTAACTGAATTTTTTCTCTTTTTTCTAACCATTTACCTAGTGCACTCGTATCCTT
>Ga0209358_10000328_pt1 | contig 42073 bp, 44 predicted proteins | sample LauGreFa1BDMLBSN_2_FD_187574 | JGI IMG/M metagenome (GOLD analysis project Ga0209358, IMG submission 187574) | Freshwater lake microbial communities from Lake Michigan, USA - Fa13.BD.MLB.SN (SPAdes) (version 2) | ecosystem: Environmental > Aquatic > Freshwater > Lake | place: Lake Michigan, USA... | reverse complement strand
TACTTTTGCGACACCATTCTCCGGATGTAATGTTTCACATATTAAATTATTTACCATCATTTTATCATGTTCTTCTAATAATACATTATATAAGAGTTGTTTGGTATATTTCACCTTTACAACATTGGAAAAATCTTTGAGAAACTCTTTCGCCATTCTCATTTTGCCATTATAGAATAGTTTATGGTTTTTACTGATAATCGTTTTTTGACTTGGGATATTCTTTCCTAACACATCTTTCTCAAAACAAACCAAATATTTATCTTGGGTTACCGTTTTTGTGATAGCTACAATTTTCTTGTTACGAATGGTATGAATTGTCGTATCAATTTTTTCAATGGGAATATTACCTTGGTCTGTTGTAACAGGTGTTCCTGCTATAAAACAAATATTGCTTATTAAATCAGTTGTTAATGTAAAAGTATTACTTGTATTACCATAGATATCTGTAACCGTAACAGTATCGATATCGTACGGAGAAAGCATTGTTACTTTTAGTAATTCTGCATTGATAAACTGAACTGAATACGAGGAACTAGCAGAAACTCCCGCAGGACCTGCAAATGAAACCGTATCTCCAGATTTAAATTTTGTGCCAACAATATAGATATATTTCTCATTATTATTAGATATATACACACTATTAATTATTGGAAAATAACTTTGTAAACTGGGTGTAAGAGAATAAGAAGCACTGCTACTATTACTTGGATGTGTAACCGTTGCGGAAGAAATATTATAATTTGTTCCATATTCCATTGTCACTTTTATCAATGTGTTACTTATAGACGAAGGGGAATATGATACGGAAACACTTGAATTAACAAATGAAACAGTATCTCCGGCAGCAAAGTTGGTTCCAACAATAGATATCTCGGTATAATTACCAGGTGTTGTATTTGTTACACTAGTAATTGTTGGTGGCGATGGAACTGTATTAACCCCAGATTTACCAAAAAAAGTAATGTTAAAAGTAGGCACTGTTATTGTTGGGGATAGAGTATTTGCTGGGGATATAGTGACAGTTGTCAATCCAGACGACTGGAACGCATCAGTATAAATACTTGTAACTGAATCTGGAATTGTTATTGATGTCAAACCGGAACAACCAAAGAACGCTTTTTGACCAATACTCGCAACTTTTGAAGTTTGTTCAAATGTTACTGATGCCAATTGTAGACACGCAAAGAACGTCTGATCACTAATACTTTCAACTGAATTGGGAATAGTTATTGACGTCAATTTGAAACAATTACCGAACGCACTATTACCAATACTTTCAACTTTTGAAGTTGGTTCAAATGTTATTGATGTCAAATTGGAACACCCATAGAACGCAAACTCACCAATACTTTCAACTGAATTGGGAATGTTTATTGATGTCAAACTGGAACACATTTGGAACGCATTACTACCAATATGTGTAACTGAATCGGAAATGAGTACTGATGTCAAGTAAGCGTTACCCGTTTGGAACGCACCAGTACCAATACTTGAGTACCCTTCTATAGTAACTATTGTTGCGTTGTTTAGACTTGCGTCAACGATAGCTTGAGTCAACGCTCCAGAACCATTAAATGTAACCGTGGACATTTTATAATAAATAAAGATATAATTAATAATACAAATAAATAAACTACTAAATACAAATAAATAAACTACTAAATACAAATAAATAAACTACTAAATATAAAAAGAGAATCTCATTGTTAAAGCTATGAAAGTTCAACCTCCGTTGAATAATATAACTCATAAGTCATTTATGTAATTTATGTAATTTATGTAATTTATGTAATTTATGTAATTTATGTAATTTATGTAATTTATGTAATTTATGTAATTTATGTAATTTATGTAATTTAAGAGGACATACAAACAGCTGGAGATTGTAACAAATATTATTTTGAAATGTGGTCTAATGCGCTTAAAAGGACTAGTTCTTGTTCGCTCAATTTTTGAAATAATAAGTTCTTATCCATACTTATTTGAAAATGCCGTCGATTATACCCAAAATTTTTACATATTAAAAATACGCCATCGTCTGTTATTTTCATTTCACAAAAAATAGCACCTTTTACCAAGTTTATTCTTTTTACGTCGTCAATTGGTATCCATCTTATGTACGTACCATATTTTAAATCATTCATCTCGTCTACATACTTATAATTATCTAGTTTTTTTAATACATTAAGGGTTTCATCTTTTGTTAGATGTAATTCTTTCAAAATATTGTAATTCATTTCTTTAATTTTATTGCTAGTAAAATTTAACAGGGATTCATTTGTGTCATCATCTAATGCCTTCAATAATTTATTTACATCCATATTATAAATAATATATAGTATTTAATATATAGTATTTAATAACTTTTTACAAATATTTCAAATCGTTTAATTACCAAGAGCCAAATGCTCCTCCTCCTAAAACAGAGTTAGCCGCCATTGGTTCCATGAACCCATCTTGTTGTCCTGGACTAGCAGCATTTACCAATTTTGTAGTATCTTCTCTAGTCATGTTGTTATAATTTGGCAACTGTTGAGGTGATATAGAATTATCGTTACCTGAAGACATATCATTTGTAGGTAAGGAATTAATAGAAGTACCATCTGTATACATTGCGTTTCCGTTTGCTATCTGAGCCATCGGTTGACCTGTTATGGAACCACTTTGACCTGAAATCGGCTGGGAAACCCTTACGTTGGGTTGTTTATTGTTACCTTTTTTCTTATTATCACTTTTACCATCCCATAATTCAAGAATACGGTCAACTAGAATACTTACCTTTTCACCCAATTTTGTTTGTAAACTTAGAGTAATCATTAAAATTGCTAAAATTATAAATACAATATTGAATTCAGGGTATTTCATTTTACTATAGGTTGGAACAAATGTAATTATTCGATGAATTATTAATAACCCTACAAAGGTTACAATAACTTGTATAATTATTTCAGCGGAAAGTTCTAAACTGCCTTTTTTATCATCAGCTTCTGGCACATATTTACCAATCATTTTGTTTAAAATTACAACAGGAATAATTGCTATTAATGCGTATTGAATAATATTTAATAATTCAGATTTTGAATCATCATCGAAATTGAAAACATGTTTAAAAAAATTTTGCTTTGAATCGTCGTTATCCATATTCCTATAGGGTATAAAAAGAAATTAAAAAATGAAATCTCGTTAAATAAACTATTTAAAAGCTAAACACTTAGTTCAATTATATGGAAAATATTGATTCGCAATACATTTTTTCTGATAGGATATCAGATAATATATTTGATAATTTAAAAAATCACGAGGAATGTCATGAGGAATATCAATATCTAAATCTGCTTACTAATATTCTACAAAATGGCACTTTGGAACAGGGACGAAATGGGAAAACACAAAGCATTTTTGGGAATATGATGAGATTTTCTCTAAAGGACGGGAAAATCCCTATTTTAACTACTAAGAAAACCGCCTGGAAAACTTGTTTGAAAGAGCTTTTATGGTTTATTCGTGGCGAAACTGATAATAAAATACTCAAGGCACAAGGAGTTCACATCTGGGACGCAAATGGTTCTAGAGAATTTTTAGATTCAAGAGGGCTAAAGATGTATCCAGAGGATATGATTGGACCCATTTATGGTTATCAATGGCGCAATTTTAACGCAAACTATAATTGTTTTACGGGTAAAAAAATTACAGAAGATTTCCCTTTTAATGGTATAGACCAATTACAAGATATTATCTCCCAACTTAAAAATCCAGAAACTAGAAATAGTCGCCGACTAATCATGACCGCTTGGAATCCGGTTCAGTTGGACCAAATGGCTCTTCCACCTTGTCATATTTTGTGTCAATTTAACGTTCATGATGGCAACAAATTATCGTGCGCTCTTTATCAGCGCAGTGTTGACGCTGTGCTAGGTCAACCCTTCAATATCGCATCATATGCTTTCCTTACCCACTTACTAGCAAAACATTGTGGATTAGAAGCATACGAATTTGTTTATTTTATGGGAAATTGTCATATTTATGAAAATGCTATTGATGCCGCCAAATTACAAATTACAAGAGAACCGTTTGAGTTTCCAACTATTGAAATTTTAAATAAGAGAGAAAACATTAACGACTATGAAGTATCCGATTTTAAGTTGTCAGATTATATTTGTCACGACGCAATAAAAGTCAAAATGGTTGCCTAATTATTTAAAATAATCAACGACTTTACAAACTTTTAGAAAAAATGGATTTGCTGCGTAAGTAATTTAAAAACAAAGTGTATGTAACTATTATTATAATGAGTGGATCTAGATCAATCGCTGCGGCCAGGTCAAGACGTGCTGGCGAAACAACCAATATTGTTTCTGGGGGTAGACCCATAACATCTATCGCTTCACAGTCGGCTTTTGTCCCCCAACAAAATTACCAACAGCCAAATAGAGGAGGAGTTGGAGTTGGAGGTAGAGGACAACAGCAGCAATATCAACAGCAACAGCAACAGCAACAGCAACAGCAACCTCCATCCAATGGTCTTCCTTTTACTAAATTAAGTATTTCGGACGCCATCGGTTTAATTACATTGCGTCTAGGAAGAGTAGAACAATTTATTATTGACACAGAAGCGGAAGATAGTAGCCACAGTAATTCCCAAATGAGTTTACCTGAAAACTCCAAAATTATTGACTCTAGCCTTTTGACAACTATTATTAACAGATTAGATTCACTTGAAAAGAAAGAACAACTTTCCGTTAGTTCAGAAAGGCTAACGCAAGTTCATGCTGAATTAACCTCAACAAAAGAATTGTTGCTTAATTTAACTTCAAAATTCGAAACATTTGTTAAAGATACATCAAATAAATTTGCCGATTTTGAATTGGGCATTACTGAAATAGAAAAAGTCATTTATGTTGATGATAATGTTTTTAAATCTAATAATGAGTTAGAAACCGATGAATCAAATAATGAATTAGCTAATGCCGGAACTTTAAATGATGCAAATGAAAACACTATAGTTTCAGTTGATCTTAAAACCAATATTAAAGAAGAACTATTAAGAACCAGCGAATAACAAATATTACAAAAATGTATTAAATAGTAACCTACAAACATTATTAATGAAGATTACTATTGCTAATAAAAACAAAAAAGACCTTTTTGTCTCAATATTTCAAGTATTAAAAAATTGTACGAGTCTTGTTAATGTTATTTTCGAAACAGATAGACTACATATTCAGGGTATGGATAAATCACATGTTTGTCTATTCGATGTTAATATCCAAAACAAGTGGTTTGATGAATATTCTGTAGAGGAAAAAACAACTGTCTCTTTTGACTCTAGTATATTTCATTTGATAATCAGCACAAAACAAGAATCACACGACATTATTATTCATAAAACGGATGAAGATCATTTGAATATTGACCTTGTTTCAAAAGAACACGCCAAAGGAGAATTCAATAAATATTTCAAGATTTCGTTAACTGATTATGAATATGTGTTGATGGATGTTCCTGAAGTAGATTATGATGCTGAATTTTCTATTAGCTCTAAAAAAATATGTGAAATTGTATCACAAATGATGACTTTTGGAACTGATATAAACATTAAGTGTAGTGAGGAAAAAATAGACCTAATAACCAATGGAATTACTGGTGAAATGCTCGTTAATATTCCTATTGAGGATTTAACTGAATATGGTATTGTAGAAGGAGAAGAAATTAATTTTTCATACAGTTTAAATTATATTCATAAAATGTGTTTGACAAACAAAATATCTAATGAAATCAACTTTTATATCAGTGGCGAGTACCCGATGAAACTACAATATGATTTAGGAGATGATAGTCATTTTATTTTCTTCATAGCTCCCAAAATATCTGATGACTAGCTTCGTTCTAGTTAACAAAAATTAGTATTATTTTTATTTAAGATTACAATGAAAATAATAATAGGATTCTTTATTTTTTGTTTAGTTCTTTTTGTTTATTTACACATTCAGTTTCATATGAAAACGAGTCAAGATTTAGAAATGTATGAAATCGAACAAGCTTCCAAAGAGAAACTAGAGGAAATATGCGATATTAGACAGCCCGTTTTATTTGATTTTGATAATCAAAAGATTATTGAAACAACCAATAAAGATTATATAAATAATAACTATTATGCTTTTGAAATTAAGATTAGGAATACTAAAGATACTCACACGGATTCCGAATTATTCATGCCTTTACCATTACACGCAGCTATCAAATTATTTAACGAAGACAAAACATCCAGTTATTATTCGGAAAATAATGGGGACTTTTTAGAAGAAACTGGTGTTATTAAAAGTATGAAATATAACGACGAATTTTTGCGACCATATATGGTGTCGAATTGTAATTATGATATTATGATGGGCAGTAATGGAACGTGTACTCCATTTAGGTATGAAGTAAATTATAGAAATTACTTTGTTTTAACACAAGGCAGCGCTCAAATTAAATTAGCACCTCCACATAGTATAAAATATCTGTATCCCAATTACGACTATGAAAATTTCGAATTTAATTCCCCAGTTAATCCTTGGGCTCCACAAGCAAAATATATAGCCGATTTTGACAAAATTAAATGTCTTGAATTTACTCTAAATCCTGGAAAAACGTTGTTTTTACCCGCCAATTGGTGGTATAGTATTAAATTTAATACAAGCAACACTAGTATTTCTTGTTTCCGGTATAGAACATATATGAATAATGTAGCTATTTTACCATATATAATTTTACATGCGTTACAAATTCAAAATGTTAAACGAAATACTATCAAGAAAGTGAGTATTGATGAGCTTAATAATGAAATTATTAATCCAGATAATACAGAAAGCTCAAATACTAATGTTTGTAAAAATGTAGATGAAAAATTGTCAGTAACTGACAATAATGATACGACTAACATTAGTAATCTTTCCAGTACTATTCCCGAGCCAGCTTCATTTGATAATAATAATATTGGTTCTGATATTAAGTAAAAGGTCACCAGTTATAATAATAGCATATTATGCGCTAAATTTTTTATTTTGTTATTATATGAAGACTCCAAAACGCGCGTTTTCTCTCTTTGGTTCATTTTTTAGAACAAAAAAACGACGAACAAGTCGTAGGAAACCTCATAAGAAACGTGCCACGCGGCGACATGTAATGAAAGGAGGATGAGGAGAACCCGTGGCACCTTCTGTACCTATGTTAAAAGGAGGTTGAGGCAATAACAATTCAATTCTACTTTTTAAACAGTTTATGGAAAATAAACATAAAAAATAAAAAATAAAAAATAAAAAATTAATGGGGGGGTTGTGTTTCTTGAATGACGATTCATACTGGTTACTTTTGTTAACAAAAGAGTATTTATTTGATAAAGAAATATTTTACTTTTTGAAATAATTATAATATAATTTCAAATTGAAATTATGTTACAAAAATCATTTTTTATATTTTCATCTTTAAACGTTACAGAGCAAATTTTACTTCTACATAAAGCACAACACGGAATAGATACTCTGTTTGTATGTTGAAAAGATTTTTTTATACATGAATTACAAAATGTATGAGTACAGTTCAACTTAACGAAATTTGCGGGGTGTATAGCATCCTCATTATAACAAATAGCGCATTCAAAATTTGTTTCTATATCAAAATTGTCTAATTTAGATACAACATTAAATTTTCTATTCAAGTTTATTTCTGCTTTATTTTCTTCGAAGTTCATAAACATTAACATTCTATGATATAAACTTGGCATTAATGAATCCAAATTATAGTCATTAATAATGGAATTCGAAGTAGGGTATACATTATGTCTATCTTGATATACATAATTGACAATGTTTTCAATACATTCATCTATATTGCTTCGTATTCGTGCTCCACATTTACGCACAGCAAATGCCTTTACAATCATCGCATTATCTAGAACTTTGTCGCATAACCAGGTTCTATACAGTTCTATAGCATTATCATTTAATAAATACATTTCTTTTTGTTGTATACATTCATTTTCAATATCAATTAATCTTATATCATCACACCTGTTAATATTATGTCCTTGGCCGAAACAGAAAGAACACCTGCGAGGCAGGGCAACTCTTCTATTACTAGGAACCCGCACAAAATTATTTGTCGTTCTATTCTCTAAATTTAAATTGTCAACGCTCATTTTAGGGTTTAAGATAAGTATTATACGTGAATTATTATACTTACTTATGATTTCAATTTTATTTTTTACTGTTATCGTTTGAGGGTATTTACACCTTATACGCAGTCTGATAAAACATTAATAAATACAATTTAAACGCATAAAATATATTATATATAGTTCAATGGAAACCTACAAAGTACATATAAATGACAGAGAGTATACGTCATGGGAAGTTTTTGAAAATATTAATTTCCAAAAAGTAGACATTACAATAAATCCACTAGAACAGAAATTATTTTCGAATGATGTATTTTCAGTAGATGAAAATAACAAAATTAGTATAATACATTCAACGGTTAGATGTTGTCCTCCTATGCCAGGAGTTCTTATATTAGACGATAATAAAACGTATGGAAGGCAAAAATCGACGAAAAATAACCCAAAATTGCTTTATAAATGTATTCCAGACGATATGAGACTTCCAACATTTTTAGTACCATATCAAATTAAATCAATCGGGTTCTCAAAAGTTATGAAGAATATGTATGTGACGTTTTCGTTTAACGAATGGAACGATAAACATCCATATGGTGTTCTTAGTCATGTCATCGGGACGGTTGATATAATAGATAATTTTTATGAATATCAACTTTATTGCAAAAGTTTAAACGCATCTATTCAAAAATTCCAAAAAGATACAATTAAAGCCCTTGAAAAACATACACACGACTCTTTTATCGAAAGTATCAAAACTAAATACCCATCTATAGAAGATAGAACCGATCAAAAGATATGGAATATTTTTACAATTGACCCGCCAAAAAGTCAGGATTTTGATGACGGTTTCAGTATTCGTAATATTGAAGGTGATATACAGCAAATAAGTATATACATCTCCAATGTGACAATCTGGATGGATGTCTTAAATCTCTGGGATTCATTTTCTCGCAGAATTTCAACCATTTATTTACCAGATAAAAAACGGCCTATGTTACCTACTATTTTGTCCGATTGCCTTTGTAGTCTTCAAGAAAACGTCACACGGATAGCATTTGTTATGGATGTCTTTGTAAAAGATGGAAATATTATCGATATGAAATTTAATAATTCTTTAATTAAGGTTTCCAAAAATTTTTGTTATGAAGACCCTAAATTATTAATAAACCCTAGCTATGCACATCTGCTTTATACAACACAGAAAATATCCAAAAAACTAAAGTACATTAATAATGTAAGAAACAGTCACGAACTTGTTTGTTATCTAATGATATTAATGAATTTTAACTGTGCGAAAGTAATGATTCAATATAATACTGGCATTTTCAGGTCAACCATTATAAGGAAAGGATATTCCGTGCCAGATAATCTCCCAGAAGAGGTGTCAAAATTTATTAAGATATGGAGCAGTTCTACAGGCCAATATATTAATGTCTCTGATATAGCAGATGTTCCGTCTATACGGCACGATTTGCTTGATATGGATGCATATATTCATATTACAAGTCCTATTCGCCGTCTTGTTGATTTATTAAACATTATTAAATTTCAATCGATAACAAATATGATTAATCTATCTGAAAATACTGATGCCTTTTATAATAAATGGCTCGGAGAGCTTGAGTATATTAATGTTACAATGCGTTCTATTAGAAAGGTTCAATGTGACTGTTCCATTCTTGACCTTTGCTCTAATAATCCTGATATTTTAGAAAAAGAGTATGACGGATATTTGTTTGATAAACTTACTAGAAATGACTGTTTATATCAATTTGTCGTTTTTATACCTGATTTGAAATTAACTTCAAGGATAACCATGAGGGATAATCTTGATAATTTTGAAAAAAAGAAGTTTAAGTTGTTTTTGTTTCACGATGAAGCAAATTTTAAAAGAAAAATTAGATTACACATCATGTAATTATAAAACAATAAATTTGGAAAAGAGCTTAAAGAGTCTCGGACTCCCTTTCAATCACGATGGTCTTTGAAATGTTCTTGATAATTTTATCTTCTTTCTTGGAGTCATCGTCGCCTGGCCCGCCAAATGATTCTATCATGATTTTATTGTATTGGTCTGAATATTTGGAGTCACTTTTAGAACAGTCTGGATGAGCATCTTTGAATTTTGGTAACATTAGTATATTTTTATGTGATACCTTTTTTATTGCTTTTCTTATTATTTTGTTTTCGGTGTTCTCCTTTTCCCATTTATCCTGATCTTTTACGTATAATACTTCTCTCTTCTTATCAGTACAATGAACTGGTCTTTTAGTAACATCTAGCTGTTTAAGGTTCTTCATAATAATATTTGAAATGCCATCCACATAACCTAATTCACCAACTCTCACTAAATCCGAAAGTTGTAACTGGATTGAATTAACAAAATCAGTAATATTCATGGCATCTTTACAGGTTTCGTTTAAAAAGAATTGTAGGTTGAATGTTTTATTGTGACTATTATTTGTATTATGAGTTATATTATGAGTGCCAGTTTTAATTACTTCCATCATCATATTTTGTGTTGATGTATGTTGATCCATCATCATATTTTTCAATTCAGTATTTTGTTTAATAACTTCTTTATTTTGTTTAAGAATCGTCATAACAAATTCTTTATCAAATACAATATCTGTATCATTATGAGGTGTATCATTTTGTATAATAGATTGATTACACTTTTTTTGATGATACCAAAGACTATTTCGAGCATTATAATTTTTATTACAATAACCACACGTAAATTTGTTGGCGTTTTTTGAGTGAATATTGTTCTCATTTGTTCTATTTTGATGCTTCCGTGTAATAATATGTCTATCCCAGTCACTTTGTTTAGAGCATTTAAAGTCACAAAATTCACAATGTAATTGTTCGGCGTTTTTTGGCGTATTTTTCATTCTATTTTGTTCTATAATACTAGAACAAAAAAAACGCCTAAATACTTTTCTGCAAAAATAATAAAATTTTTATCGTGACAATTTAAAAATTCTCAAATAATTGTGAGACGCTAATTTTTTTTATGGTCTCATCGTTTTCGAAATTTGAACATTTATTTTCATTTTTGAAATTTGGACATTTTTTTTGTCCATTTTTCAATTTCTCAAAAAAGTCTTTGTAAAAAAAAATATATAAAACAATAAATTAGAAAAGGGGCTTAAAGAGACTCGGTCTCCCTTTCAATCACGATGGTCTTTGAAATGTTCTTGATAATTTTATCTTCTTTCTTGGAGTCATCGTCTCCTGGCCCGCCAAAAGACTCAATCATAATTTTATTGTATTGGTCAGAATATTTGGAGTCACTTTTAGAACAGTCCGGGTGTGCGTCTTTGAATGTTGGTAACATTAGTATATTTTTATGTGATACCTTTTTTATTGCTTTTCTTATTATTTTGTTTTCGGTGTCCTCTTTTTCCCATTTATTCTCATCTTTTACGTATAATACTTCTCTCTTCTTATCAGTGCAGTGAACGGGTCTTTTAGTAACATCCAGTTGTTTAAGGTTATTCATAATAATATTTGAAATACCATCAACATAACCTAATTCTCCAACTCTCACTAAATCTGAAAGTTGTAACTGAATTGAATTAACAAAATCAGTAATATTCATTGCATCTTTACAGGTTTCGTTTAAGAAAAAGTTTAGATTAAATGATTTATTATGTGAATTTGTATTGTTAGTTGTATTATGAGTGCCTGTTTTAATGACTTCCATCATCATATTTTGTGTTGATGTATGTTGATCCATCATCATATTTTTCAGTTCACTATTTTCTTTCATTAAGTATTTCATAATCTCCTTAAGCTCGTGAACTTCATTTGACTGAAAATTTTCTTTTATTTCTTTGTCTTCAAATATACATTTCTTTTTATGTCTCCATAATCCAGAATAATCTTTATAAGTCTTACCACAATTACACTCATACGGGTTTTTTGGGGTTTTTATGGGTTTTTTGATTGATTCTGATTGACAAACATTGAAAAGATGTTTTTTCGTAAGATTATGTCTATTAAAATCTTTTTTGTTAGACGTGTTAAAGGAACACAAATTACAATAAAAGTTCAAGGGTTTTTTTGGGGTTAAATCATTGCTAATCATTGTGTATATAAGCAATATAAAAAACCCCTTAATACTTTTCCGAAAAAAAGAATTAAGAAAAATAAAAAAATTACCGTCACGATTTAAAATTTCTCAAATAACAACGAGACGCTAATTTTTTTTATGGTCTCAACGTTTTTCAAATTTGAACATTTATTTTCATTTTTGAAATTTGGACATTTTTTTTGTCCATTTTTGAAATCCCGAAAAAAGTCTTTGAAAAAAAAAATATATAAAACAATAAATTAGAAAATGGGCTTAAAGAGGTTCGGATTCCCTTTCAATCACGATGGTCTTTGAAATATTTTTGATAATTTTATCTTCTTTCTTGGAGTCATCGTCGCCTGGCCCGCCAAAAGATTCAATCGTAATTTTATTGTATTGGTCCGAATATTTGGAGTCACTTTTAGAACAGTCCGGATGAGCGTCTTTGAATTTTGGTAACATTAGTATATTTTTATGGGATACCTTTTTTATTGCTGTTCTTATTATTTTGTTTTCGGTGTCCTCCTTTTCCCATTTATTTGCATCTTTTACGTACAGTACTTCTCTCTTCTTATCGGTACAATGAACAGGTCTTTTAGTAACATCCAGTTGTTTAAGGTTCTTAATAATAATATTTGAGATACCATCCACATAACCTGATTCCCCAACTCTCACTAAATCAGAAAGTTGTAACTGAATTGAATTAACAAAATCAGTAATATTCATTGCGTCTTTACATGTTTCGTTTAAAAAGAATTGTAAATTGAATGTTTTATTATGTGAATTTGTGTTAGTTGTATTATGAGTGCCTGTTTTAATGACTTCCATCATCATATTTTGTGTTGATGTATGTTGCTCCATCATCATAGTTTTCAATTCAGTATTTTCTTTAATTAAAATCATAATAAGTTCCTTATCTGTAGGCTCAGTATCTGTTAGTTCTTTTTCAGAAGTGGGTGTAGTTATTACAAGTTGACATCTTTTTTTGTGAGTATAAAGAGTAGAAGAATGTTTATATATTTTACCACAATTACAAGTATACGTTTTTTCAATTGATACAGGGTGTTGTAGGGTCTTATGTTTATTAGTTAATATATGTTTGTTATATTCGTTTTGTTTACAGCATTTATAGTTACAACTTTCACAAAAAAATTTATAGGCGAGTTTTGGAGATTTTTTTGTAGGATTATGTAGGTTTTTATGTGTATCGGTTAAAATATGTTCGGCATGTTCTTGTTGACTAAAGCATTTATAGTTACACTTTTCGCAAAAAAAATTATTGGAGATTTTTGGAGATTTTTTTGTTGGATACATTCCTATATAATTCCTATACAAAAAATCTCCTAAATACTTTCAACAAAAAAATATAAAAATAATAAAAAAATTACCGTCACAATTTAAAATTTCTCAAATAATCCCGAGACGCTAAAAAAAATTATGGTCTCATCGTTTTCGAAATTTGAAGATCGTTTTCCATTTTTGAAATTTGGACATTTTTTTTGTCCATTTTTGAAATCCCGAAAAAAGTCTTTGAAAAAAAAAATATATAAAACAATAAATCAGAAAACGGGCTTAAAGACGGCAAAACTCATAAATATATCGGTATTGAAATTAGAAGTGAATGTTTTATATCTTTCTAATAAATTTGTTACCACATATTACGTTATTTTCAATAAAAATTGAATATAATTATACCCATTTAAATATAATTATATTAATCAATATACCATGGCATCAAACACCCAATATAGTCAATTAACCCTTGAAATAACAAAAAAAATGAGTAAGGATGAAAAAAAAAATGGTGGAATTTTCATAACGCCGAATGTTATTATTAGCAAGCTCTTCGAATGTATCGAAAAGCATATTACAGAGAATAACATAACAATTAAAAAAATACTTGAACCTGCGTGTGGCACATGTGAAATAGTTAATTACTGTGATAAACGATTCTCTAATGTTACAATAACCGCAGTCGAGTTAAATGATACAATTTATAATTCAATTTGTAATCTTGAATTTAAAAATACAACAGCGGTGGTTCATACTGATTTTATGAAGTGTTCGTGTTTGGTTAAATACGACTTAATAGTAACAAATCCGCCATATTTTGTATGTAAAAAAGACTATTCTATACACCCAGACTACAAAAAATATATACAAGGTAGAGCTAACATATTCGGGTTATTTATACTCCATTCGTTAACTATGATAAACCCAAATGGTATATTGGCTTTTATTGTACCCAAGAGCTTTTTGAACTCAATATATTATTCGAAAATTAGAAGTTTTATTAAGCAAACTTGTGAAATAATCGAAATTATTGATTTTGAGAAAGATAACAAGTTTATCGATACAGAACAAGCAACATTCGGTATTGTATTGAAAAAAGATGCCGAGGACACACCCTATAACAAAGAATGTAAATATTCGATAAAAATTAATGACAATTATATGTTTACAAGTGATGCTATTGTTTTGAAAAATATATTTCACGGATCAACCACACTTGAAAAAATGGGATTAAAAGTAAGAACTGGTTCTATTGTTTGGAATGAACATAAAAAAGAGTTGACAAATGATAAAGATAAAACTGTATTAATTTATAATTCAAATTTAACGAATACCAACACAATCGAGCTAAGAGATTTTGAGGAAATAACAAACAAACGCCGCGAAAATAATAAAAAAAAAGATAAGGCACAAACACCAGAAGAAAAACGGCAGTTCATTGATATTGACGGTAGAATAGGACCCGTTCTAGTTGTAAATAGAGGAAATGGCAATAGCAAATACAAATTAAATTATGCGGTTATAACATTTGGACCTTATCTAATAGAAAACCATCTGAATGAAATATATTCACCAACCATACATGATAAAAAAGAGTTGCTTAAACTATACGACAGCGTAATTAAGAGCTTTAAAAATCCAAAAACGCAGTTATTTATTGATTTATTTCTAGGAAATAATGGACTATCTAAAACTGAACTTGAGACGATATTTCCTATTTATCTATAAATGTAAATTTCCATCTAGGGTTAGCAATGCCGTTATTATTTCCCCAATTTAATCTGATACGAATATTATATTCAAGCCCTTCTACAAACACATCAAAATATAAGTTGTCTACCTTTATTACATTTGTTATTTTTAGCAAATCAGCGTTTATACTTTGGGTATGAAAATTCTCACAATCCCATAACAGAAATACTTTATTAGTTTGAGATTCTTTTATTTTTTCTGCGATTTTTTCAAATCTAAACGTAGAAACGTATGTTTGAATGTATTTTAAAATAGACTCATTTGCTACGCATTTTTTTTCTTTCATGTTGTTTTTCTTGTTATTATACAAGTCTTTAAAGAATGGATGATTGTATTTGATATCACGCACATTTTTAATATACTCTTCTTTGTCTGGTTTCGGGTGTTTGATTTCAGTATCACACGCAATATACTTGTCAAGATAGTTGTCATAATAGAATTCAGCATATGAAACATCACAAATATCAAATGTGGTTTTACAGTCTCTATCGAATAACTCCAAGAATTGGACTAAACCTTTGACGTTAGAATTATTATGTTTAAATTCTAGTTTAACCTCTTTTGTAACTATATTATTTAGCTGTAAAAACTGTAATCTAAAATCATAATTGTTACTCATACCACCCATAGGTTTTATATCAATTGAGTTATAAGGTGAATCGCATAAAGTAAACATTGATGTCAAAAATTTCCCTTTCAAATCTTTCCAGTTAGCACCATATTTAACATCATTGAAATATTCATCATCAATATTTAATATGTTGGTAATAATATTTTCTCTTATTTTATTTGATTCGTCATTTGTTGCTTTATTTACACCTCCAGATAAGAAATATGTAATGTCGTTGACATGTGGCATGATAATAAGTTTTGGCATTCTAGTGATATACTTTAACATTTAACAAGTTTTTAAATAAAAAAAAAGATTTCAATTTTATTTAAAATTTAATTATTTTATTCAATTAGACGAAATACAGTAATAACCATAGTCAATTGTTTTATAAATTGTGCGATTGTCTCATTATTACCAATATGCTGTGTTATTTTTATGGTTGATTCTTTATCGTTAATATCATCTACAATTAATGTGAAATGAAACACGCAACTATTTTTTACCATTTGTTTACCCCAAAACTCCCCTGTAATGCTATTGAACCCAAATACATCTATACCACACCCACGTGTAAATATCAGGTGTATATTACTTTCAAATTTTGCCTCTGTGATATTACAAATTACACTTGTGGTAAATTTTTGTTTATCTGAAGTGTGAATTTCCAATGCCATATTTAAATACGTATTAAGTTAATAACGTTAAGTGTACTTTATATTTACACCAGAATTCAATTCAATTTTTTTTTATAAATATGAATACTTAAATAAAACAAATCCCAAATGGTATAAAGAAATAACTAAATAATATATTATCCATACATGGTCAAAGTTTGTGCCTACACTTATCCAAAATCAAACGAGTCATCGTATAAAAAATATTATGATAAATATTCATATGAGCTCCACGATTTTCAAAAATGGTCGATACAATCAATTGTTGAAGGTAACCATTTATTAGTATGTTGTCCGACTGGTTCGGGAAAAACTTTGCCAGGAGAATTTGCTCTTGATTATTTTCATTCGAAAGGGAAAAAAACAATTTACACTACGCCAATTAAAGCTCTTTCAAACGAAAAATTCTATGCTTTCACGCAAAAATATCCCCACATTAGTATTGGACTTATCACTGGGGATATTAAAACAAATCCAACTGCGGATGTGCTTATTATGACAACTGAAATATTATTGAATAAATTATACCAAACAAAAAGCAGTTCACCTGTTACTAGTTCGTCTATATCCTTCGAAATGGATATTCAAACCGAGTTAGGGTGTGTTGTCTTTGATGAAATACATTTTATAAATGATGAGTCAAGAGGACATATTTGGGAGCAATCTATTATGATGTTGCCCGCCCAAGTCCAAATGATAGGCCTTTCTGCTACGCTTGATGACCCTGAAAGATTCGCTCATTGGCTTGAAACAAAAGGTGAACTTGTCCCTACCAGCGATAAAATAGTATATTTGGCAAAAAAACAGATTAGAGCGGTTCCGTTAATTCATTACAGTTTTATTACTACAACAAGCGGTATAAATAAGGCGATAAAGGATAAGACCGTTCAAGAGGAAATTAAAAAATTAACAAATAAACCATTTATAATCCAAGACGATAAAGGAGTATTTAATGAGGTTAATTATAAAAATATGATGAAGGTAGTTAAACTTTTTGAGAAACACGACGTTCGTATAAAACGAAATCACGTTTTAAATAATGTTGCTGAATATTTGGTAGAACACTCAATGTTGCCAGCATTATGCTATGTATTTAGTAGGAAGCAATTAGAAAGATGCGCGGAGGAGTTGACAACAAACTTACTTGAGGTTGACAGCCAACTTCCATATATTATTGACCGTGAATGTGAACAAATTATTCGGAAATTGCCCAATTATGAGGAATATTTACATTTGCCTGAATATATTCAAGTCGTAAAGCTACTTAGAAAAGGGATTGGGATTCATCACGCAGGACTAATGACTATTTTAAGAGAGATGACCGAGATGATGTTCGCAAAGGGATATATTAAAATATTGTTTTGTACTGAGACAATGAGTGTTGGTATTAATCTACCAGTAAAAACAACCATTTTTACAGATATAAATAAATTTAACGGGTTCATGGTGCGGGGTTTATATAGTCATGAATATACGCAAGCAGCAGGACGAGCAGGACGTCTCGGTCTAGATACTGTTGGACACGTGATACATCTTAACAATCTTTTTAGAAATGTGGATTCTGTTAGTTATAAGATGATGATGAATGGCAAACCACAGACTTTAACATCTAAATTTAAAATTTCATATAATCTTTTGTTAAACCTCCTCGATATTGGAGATAATAAGTTAGTAGATTTCGCAAAAAGAAGCATGGTGACTGCTGATTTGGATAATCAAATAAAGGAAATTACTAATAAATTAACTGCAGCATACACAAGTTTTGATAGCATGAAAGGGTTCGCATCTAATTTACGAACACCAAAAGACGTTATTGAAGAATATATTAATTTACAAGAAAAAGTATCAACAGCCATTAATAAAAAACGGAGAGAAATTGAGCGACAAATACAACAATTTCAAGAAGACCACAAATTTATCGAGCAAGATAAAATGGTAATACAGAAAATAACTGTAAAAGAAAAAGAAATCGAGTCTTTAAAAACCCATCTCGAATATATGAGCCGATATATTCATAGCGGTGTCGCATCTGTATTGAAACTTCTTAGAGATGAAAATTATATTGAGGGGACCGATGAAGATTTGAAGTTAACATTTAAGGGTAAAATATCCTGCCAATTAAGAGAAATTCATTGTCTTGTATTCTCACAAATGATAGAAGATAAAAAATTGGACCATCTTTCGGCAATCCAGTTAGTCGCATTATTCAGTTGTTTTACCAATATAGTAGTCCAGGATGAAATCAAGGATAACGTTCCTCGTGCGAAGGATATGGATGTCAATAAAATTGTTATGGATTTCACTAATTTGTATTCAGTCTACAAAGAAAAAGAGATAGAATATCACATTAATTCTGGGATGGATTATAATATTCAGTATGATTTAATAAATTATGTAACAGACTGGTGTTTGAGTGAAAATGTGGAAGATTGTAAGGTTATTTTACAAAAATTAGGTCATGAGAAAGAGCAATTTTTGGGAGAATTTGTAAGGGCATTATTAAAAATAAATAATATTTCACGTGAGCTTGAAAAAATAGCAGAATTGACAGGAAATATAGAATTCCTTAGTAAGTTAAAGGAAATACCGATTATAACTTTGAAATATGTGGTAACGAATCAATCTTTATATGTGTAAAATAGTGAGTCTGAATTTATAAAATTTATAAAATTTATAAAAATATATGTATATTATATGAAGCTTGTTATTAGAACGGTTATTTTTCATTTTACATGTATTATTATTTTTGCTTGTGCATATTATTTACTTAAAGATGATCTTGCATCCAAGGTCAAGGATAAATTCACCGTAATGGAATGCCTATTTTTAAGCACAACTATTCAATCGGGGGTTGGAATTACAGACGTTTTTCCTACATCGGCTCACGCGCAATTATTAATGATAGTACAACAGCTTATAATGATAATGGGTAATGTGTTTACAATATATGTTTTTACATTGTAATATATTATTATTTAAATACTTATTATATATTTAAATAATGAGCCTTATCAATAATAAATATAAAATAATTGAGGAACTGGGGGAAGGTTCTTTTGGTAAAATATACAAAGGGGAAAATATTAGGACTAATGAATTTGTCGCAATTAAGATTGAACCTATACAAAATGGTATTAAATTATTAAAAAATGAATCAATTATATATCAATATTTGGTTAATACACCTGGTGTTCCACAAATTAAATGGTTTGGAAAGGATGTTGATAATTACTATATGGTAATTAATTTATTAGGTGACTCGCTTCAAACTATTAAAAACAAAAAGAGGGTTTTCTCTCTTATTCTAACTTTACAACTAGGAATTAAAATAATATCTTTGTTAAAAGTGATTCACGATAAGGGTTTAGTTCATCGAGATATTAAACCAGATAATTTTTTATTTGGTCGTAATGAGCATGACAAACAATTATTTATAATAGATTTCGGGTTTTGTAAAACGTTTATGAAGTCTATGAAAAAAACAAATAGTTTAATAGGTAGTTTAACGTATGCTAGTGTATATGCTCATGATTTTTTTGACTTAAGTAGAAGAGACGATCTTGAATCACTTGGTTACATGCTTATCTATTTCTTATTAGGGGAATTAGAATGGCAAAATGTGACTTCAAATATGACTTTTGAAGAAAAAAATAAGACTATACGAACTCTAAAATTAAATATCATTAATGATAATAGAATTCCAAATATTATTTGTGATTATTTAAAATATGTTAGAGGTTTGACATTCGAAGAAACACCAGATTATACATGTTTGGTAGAAGGGTTTAAGAGAGAAATCAAAAAGCTTGTATAACAATAATACTTTATCGCCCAAAAAGTTTAAAAATAAATGACATGATATATGTATTATTTATATTATTTATATTATTTATGTCAACAGAACAAAATATTGATATAAAAGAGCAACCAGTATTGTTGTGCCCTCATTGTAAAGAATTTATTATTATTGAACAACTAAATTGTGGTATATTTAGACACGGAGTTCTGAAAAATGGTAGGCAAATAGAACCGCATACACCCAAACATATTTGCGACCATTATATCGAACACCAACTAATATACGGTTGCGGTAAACCATTCAGAATAATATTCAAAGACAACAAATTTGAAATAGAGATTTGTGATTATATTTAGGTCCAATACTATATATATGTTAGTTTAATAATATTAAAAATAATATTATTAACTAATAAATAATGCCATACGACAAGATGAGAGACTTTGCGGAGACAATTTATCATGTATTTAAAATGGTAAATGATAAAGCAGATAGACAACGAGACCAAAAAATGAAATATATCAGCGCTCTTATATTTAAATATTTATCAAAAATAGTGACCGAAAATAATATAAATTTAAAAGACGTAGAGGAAGTATTAAATATTAATTTAATTCCTGTATTTGAATATATAAATTTTAAAAATATTGAATTATTTGATTTTGATAACATTAAAATAGAAGATGTTGATATTACAAAAGACGATGATATCGAAAGATTTGTCCTTTCACACGTTTATTACATTACACAGAAATAATATATGATTTAAAATAATTTAAAGATAACATTGTATTATAAATTATAATATAATGTCTTCGATTAATGATGTTGTTACACAGGCTACCACTGCTGAACGTTTTACTGGACGGGTTAAATGGTTCAATAATAAAGCAGGATATGGTTTTGTTACAGTGACTGATGGTAGTCGTTCTGGCTCTGATATTTTCGTTCATCACAGTTCTATTGGAGTTGAAAGTCAACAGTATAAATATTTGGTACAGGGAGAGTATGTAGAGTTTTCCATAACTCCTACTCAAAGTGGTAACCATGAGTTTCAGGCGGCCAATGTAGGCGGAATTAACAATGGTAAGTTGATGTGTGAAACTAGACGAGAGTTCAAGATTGCTAGAACTAGTTACAAGGGACCAGCTGCTTCCCAAGAGGAGTCTTTTGAGCCTGTTAAGATGCCTAGACAGCAGCGAACGCCTTCTCAAACAACCTCCCCAAGAGGACCACCTGCTTCTCAATCTAATTCTTCAGAGCATGTTAAGGATCAGAGGTCGCAGCGAACCCAAACAACCACTCCCCGAGTTCGCGGTGAGGGCCCAAGAGATGGCTCAACCAAGGAGTGGACTGTTGTTGGTAAACAAACAAATAATGATGTGTCAAAGCCTGCTGGAAGAGGACGAGGACGACCTCCGCGTTCAGCTCAACCACCACTCTAAATTAATTAGATTTAGAAACTTAAAAAATTTTTTTTATAAAAAAACATTTTTAAAAAACTTATATCCATATATTATATAATGACAGATACAACATCTAGTTCAAATACTACATCTTATTCTGATACTACATCTAGTAGTTCAGATAGTTTAAGTAACGTCGCAACCGCACAATTGGGTGGAGGAAAGAAAAAAAATGGACATAAAATGACTTGCGGATGCCCTATTTGTGTTAATATGAAACATGCCAAACATGGAGGAAGTTCTTGTTCTGTTAAAACTGGAGGAAAGAAAAGAAAAGGAAATGGACACAAACCTAACTGTGGGTGCCCCATTTGTAAAAATATGAAAAAGACACACGGTGGGGATGAGCCTGACAGTTTTGTTGACTTAGAAAAAGGAACAGATGCGAATGCTGATGCTGACTTTAAAGACTTAGAAATGGGTCTCGATAATGAGGTCGCAGCAGTAGATAGTGATTACACAGACCTTGATGCGGCTGAAAAAGGTGAAGCTGGTTTAAATATTAAAGTAGGTGGAACACGTAGACGCAAGAGACGTGGAAGCCGCAAGACAAAGCGTTCTAAAAAGTCAACCCGTAAAAGTCGAAAAGGCAAGCGCACACATAGACGTCATTAACTATACTGGATTAAATCAGATGAAGTATAACAGAGTAAAACAATTTAAAGTTTAATTAATTAAATATATTAATACAAATGGATCAAACGTTGAACAATACGGTAATTACCCAAGAAACACATGTTGGAAATATTTCAGAACAATTCGATAGCATTGTTGCTAGTTTATCAATGTTTAAAACGCATATAAGTTCATTACACCAACAGGTGCGCGTTTTAGATAAAATAGTTAAAAAACAAATGAATGTACTTAAAAAAGAAAGTTCTAAAAATAAAAATAAAAATAAAGCGTGTAGAAAACCATCAGGGTTCGCACGACCAACAAGGGTAACAAAAGAATTATGCGAATTTATGAATAAATCAGAGGGAACGGAGATAGCGCGCACAGAGGTTACACGTGCTCTTGTAGCTTATATTAAAGACCAAAAATTAGAAGATAAGGTTAACAGTAGGATTATTATGCCTGATAATAAGTTGCGAGAATTACTGGGAATCGAAGAAAATAAAGAGCTAACATATTTTACTATTCAAAAATATATGAATAAACATTTTATTTCTAACAAGACGTCTCCAGAAAGTAACAAATAATAAATAATTTGTATAATAAATTATTTATAGCGAATAATAGAAAATTTAATTTACATTTATAAATATATGGCCGAAAAAGCATTTCAACAATTATTTTCAAATACTAATATCACGAACTTCATATTTATTTATACACCACCTAAAGTCGGCTCTACCACTTTAGTTTCTTCTTTAAGAATATCATTAGGTAACACATTTAACGTCATTCATATACACGATGATACAATGTTAAGTGTCTTAACAGGAATTAATAATGTTTCTATTAATGATATTATTAGTTACATAGCACAAAAAGGATATAATATTTATGTATTTGACATCTATAGAACACCTTTAGAGAGAAAAATGTCAGAGTTTTTTGAAAAATTATCTCCTTACCATTTTAATAATTCAGAAGAACACATTAATAGTTATAGCATAACACGCATAAGCGACAGATTCAATAAAATATTCCCATATTTAGCTATTAGTGATAATTATTTTGATAAGTTTAATATATGCGACCCGCCTAATTTTGATTTTGATAAAAAATATACACTACAGATTGTTAATAATATTAAATATGTCAAATTGCGTTTGAGCGATTCTATACACTGGGCTGATATTCTCTCGCAATTACTTCAAAGAGACATCGTTTTGATTAATGATTACACAACAGAAACTAAACCCATAGGAGATTTATATAAAAGATTTAAAATGGAATATAAAATACCATCAAATTACGTGGACTTAATAAAAACCTGTAAATATTTTAATTTCTATCTTTCCCAAGAAGAGAGAACTAAATATATTCAAAATTTGGAAAACAACAAATGTTCGTCTTTTATATCGTACACACCAGACGAATATAATTTTTATGTCAATCTTTATTTGGAAAATCAGTATATAAATGATATTCAAGTAGAACATTATATTGATAATGGGTGTCTTTGTAACGCGTGTTATAAAAAGAGAGTAGAAATATTTAATAAAGCTAAAAGAGGAGAGAAAAAATTTGATAAAATTATACATACACAAGCAGTAAATGAGTTAATATCAAATAAAGCAAAATTTATTATTAGTCATCTCAATAAAAATAGAAACGGAAAATATTCTTCAACAAATTTTAAAAACAATAATGTAGGCGGAGTTAAATTTTCACAAAAATTTACACTTGAAATCAAACGGTAACCCATCAAGCATGTTTATATCTACTTACGGTCCATCCTTCGCCACCAAAATCTGGTGGGTCCTCGCCATCACCAAGATACACACATTCATCAATTAAACATTCAAACCACTTACCTCCGCGTTCCCAAAAAGTGGCGATTGCTCTTATAATGTCTCTTCTAAAACAAGGCGCAGTCAGTTCACCGCTATATTTTGTCAGTTCGTCATCATTCATTACCAAATACTTTACTAGTGAATCGCTTTCTTTGTTACGCCATACCGCAGGTTCACCAGTTGAATAAATCTCAACAGCACTATCCCACGAAAATGGATGGTTTTCTGGTTCATCCTCCTCGTAAATCCATTCATACTGGATATCATAATATTCCCTATCCTCATCATATTTGTTTAATATAACAGTAATATTTTGTTCGCAGTTTACGTGTTGACATTTATTATTTTCCGATATATCTGACCAATATATGGTTACTTTGTGAAGAACTCTCGATTCAATAATTTCACCTTGAATAGTTTCTGACATGGTTTTGATTAATAATATTGAATTATATTTGTAGTGAAAAAACAATTCAAATTTTTTATTTTTCTAAATTGAATAATAGTATTGCGTTTATAAATAGTTCGCATCACCCTTTTTCATGACAAGTTCTTGTCGCCATTTAAGTTTTATAATACGGTAATTGTTTGTTAAGTGACTTAAATTTGGGTAAGCTATTTAATTTCAATTTTTATATAAACAAATAAAAATTGAAATTAAATGAATACATTAGTCTTATCATACAACCAAGTATGACCGTTCTTTCAGGAAAAGTTTTTAATGACAAGTACTCTAATACGGAGTTTTATAAAGTATTAAACAAAGATAGTAAACACCGTAATTTTACATATAAACACGGCCTAAATATTGACCATATTCCGTTCAATCCAACCAGTTCGTGTTGTGCGGGAGGTTTATATTTTGCCGAATTGAATAAATTGGCTATGTGGATTTATTCGGATAGTGTTTACATAGCAAAAGTAACTATTCCGCCAGAGGCATCTGTTTACACCGAAGCAAACAGTTTTAAATCGGATAAATTTATATTGGATTTGAATAATAAAGTATTGGTTCAGGATTTTTATATTTGGACTAATGAGGAATTGTGTAACCAAGCGATAACTCAGAACGCTTGTGTATTACAATTTGTGAAAAACCAAACAGAAGAAATCTGCAAACTTGCCGTTCAACAAATGCCTTCTACTTTACGGTATGTTAAGGTTCAATCGGAGGAAATATGTGAAACTGCTGTTACAAAAGATGGATTCGCATTACAATATGTAATTAATCAAACAGACAATATGTGTAAACTTGCTGTAAAACAGAATGGGACGGCTTTACATTTAGTGAAAACCCAGACAGACGAAATATGTAAGCTGGCTGTTAATCAACATGTTAGTGCGTTATATCATGTGAAAGACCAAACGGCCGAAATATGCGAAATGGCTTTTGAAAAGGATGGGCGTGCTTTAGAGTTTGTAAGAGAACAGTCACTAGAAATATGCGAATTAGCGTTTAAAAAAGAATTAGCCTTTAAAAAAGGATGGAATGGATGGTTGCTACAATTTGTTAAAAACCAAACAGAAGAGATATGTAAATTAGCGGTTGAATACGACGGACACGCTTTAAGTTATATGAAGATACCACAAACAGATGAGCTATGTAAAACAGCAGTCCAAAAAAATGGCTTAGCCTTGATTCATGTAAAAAGACCAACAGACGAAATACGTAAACTTGCTATCCAGCAAACCGGCTTGGCGTTGGTTCATATGTATAACGACCAAACAGATGAATTGTGTAAAATATCGGTCCAACAAAATGGACTAGCTTTACAATATGTAAGACACCAAACAGATGAATTGTGTAAACTAGCTGTTCAACAAAATGGACTAGCTTTACAATATGTAAGACACCAAACAGATGAAATATGTAGATTAGCGGTTCAACAAAATAAAGATGCTTTACAATATGTGTGGAACAAAACAAATGAGATATGCGAATTGGCATTACATCAACGTCAATAATGTATTTTATATTTATATAAACTTACTAACGTGCTAAATTACCAACTTAATATTTTTTTATAAAAAAAATTATATATCAAACTTGTCTAACTATGTTTATACCACCCTCCATCCATGACCCCCAAAACCAACAGGGTCGTTTCCATCTCCTTGATATACGCGATAATTATTTGTATGTTCCCAAATCGCACCATCGTTTTTAATCTTACCATTTTCTTCCCAATAAAGCGCAATTGATGTCATAATATCTCTTCTGAACCGCGAAGCAGTCATCTTACCACTGTATTTCGCAAGTTCAATATCGTCCATCACTAAATATTTTATTAACGAATCGGCCTCTTCGGACCGCCATATAGTTAAATAATCTAATAAAACTATATGGTCACACCAGAAAGGGTGTTCTTCTGGTTTATTCTCGTCATAAAACCAATCATATGTAATGGCATAATACTCTTTATCTGATATCTGGTTTAGATTAACTGTAATTACTTGTCTACAGTTAAATTTTTGACGGTTATCGTAAACAGATATGTCATTCCAATTTATTGTTACGGTATGTAGAGGAGAAGATTCAGTAGATTCTGGATAAATTTTTGCCATAATTGTATTTTATATAATGAAGTATATTTATATTTAAAAAATATTCAATTTTTTAAACTATAGTTATAAAGTACATTTGTGTATACGGTTATTATATCATTAAAAAATTAGTTTATTAAATTAAATTTGTAAAAATCTATGCTACTATTGTCTGGGATTGTTGGTCGGAGACCATATTTAATGCGTCGGTCTCTTCATCTGTAAAATATCTTCGACGTTTTGGTGCTGTAAATTCGGTTACTATCATACAAGGTGTCCGGCAAAGAGGGCATGTATTATTCTTCCAACTGGTAAAGCATTTACTGCCAAACTGATGACCGCACGGAATAATGCATGTCGCCGACATTTTATGTTTTGTAAAACATATAACACAATCTTCCACCATGCTGTTTTCTACTTCGGTTGATGTGAGTTGTTTTTTTACTATTTTGCGAATAGTGCTCTGGTTAATAGGAATCAACCCGTTATCTGACATCCCATATTCCAAATTTTGCCTGCTTCTGCGTAGAATAGCTTCCTGACGATAGAATTCCTCCCGTTGTGCTCTTATTTCAGCAACTTCGGCAGCGAATATCCGTCTTCCGAGTTTTATCTTCAGAAAAGTCGCTTTAATAAGAATGCTTTGACGATATGTTTGAAGAGTCGTTATATGTGGTTCGTTGCTTCTTATTCCAACGTACATGTCCGTTTCCTGTAAAATGTTAGTCATTTCCTGGGAAAGTATATGCTTTCTAATATAATTATTCAGCTCTTCTGAGTGGATAGCGTCGTTATAAACGCGATAGTTCCCATACTTTTCAGTTGCCCATACACAAAACTCATCTAATTGTGACTGTGTCACTTGAATGTTAGGATAAGTTGAGACGTTCATATTAATTTGAGATTCTTAAATATTATAAATTTGCTTTTAATAAACAGTTAAAAAAGGTTTCAATTTTTTTAAAAATACCGCAATAAAAAAGGTTCGCTCTTTTTAATAATTTACAAAATTCTATTCTAATACTTAAATATCAATAAGGAATTGAGGGAGCAACCACGAGGGAGACATCGGCTCGTCAGGCGTTTGAAATCCCCCGTCCGTGAGGGGAGATATTCCCTCGAAAGCGCGAAGTTCGTAAATGTCTGCGTTTTCGTCGAGGTCGCATGGTCTTATCAAAGACAATCGCTTGGGCTCCTCAACTTGGTCCGCGATTTTCTTGGAACATCGAAGCGCCTTCTTCTTGTCCGTATCCTCGTACGATGGATATGAGTGTTTTTCGAACGGAGGGAGAGGATTCGACCTCGTCAACGGAGTGTATTCAAGTCCATAAGCCTTGGGCATCCAAGAACACTCGCGTTTTATTACTTGGCGGAATTTATAACCCTTTTGACCTGTGTACGGGCATTCACAAAACATCAACTGGCTTCCGTTCGAAAACTGCACGAAGGACGTGGTGTTGAAGTCTTGGATATACTGTCCAATATAACACTTTTGAATGCGACGCATTTCCTCTATCCGCTGAAACTTTATACTAGATACCAACTTCTCTATTAACTTACCTTTACGCACAGCATGCGACCCTACAAACACCGTGAGAACCTCCCACTGTATGTCGCGCGGCAGCTTTGCGAACATTTTATCCATCTTGAAAATCTTTTAGCTTACAGCTTAAATTGGGTTAGGTATCAATTTGCTATACGAAAAAAAAGTATTTCAATTTTTTTTAAATTTAAATGTTTAAAAATCTATACTAAAATGCTCTCTGTTTATCTAGTCAATGGGATTTTCCGCTTTTTATCAGTATGCGGATAAGACGGCCAATCATGTTTTACAAAAGGAGGAAGGACAACGGTATCCTCGGCTCTGGCCAGAGGGTATTGAATTTCCCATAAAATGTGATGGTCTACGGTTTTACGGTAACAAAATATCGTGTCCCCTGTAGCGCCGTCGTTGCAAAACTGCATCAGACGGTTTCCTAATGTATTAAATCGTATGTATTTCGGTCGTGCGTCTTCGGGACGGTCATGCAACCATGCAAGCCGCTGTCGAACTTTTAGACCGTGTATCACTGGGATAAAGGTATTATCATCGAGTTGTCGCACCATTTTTCCGTCCATCATACTATAAACTATCTTTTTCATTAACTTACCTTTACGCACGGAATGCGTTCCTGTAAACTCTGTTAAAACTTCCCACTGGAGGTCTCGTGGTAAAGCTTTGAAGAGTTGGTCAATGTTGATCATTATAGAACTTTTATAAGCTTGGTCAGAGGTTATATATGATTAACCTTGAATTTAAAAAAGTAATTCAATTTTTTATTACTGATTTATTCCTTTGAATTAAAAAAGGGCGTCCCTTATTTAAAATTTAATTAAATCTTTATCTTTTTCGTTTATCATTTGTCTTTCTGCCAATTACAAATATACGTTTCAAAATCATCTCCGCTGTTACTTTGTTTTATCTGTGTATCTATTTCGTATTTCTGTTTGTCAAACGCCTCAATTATTTCAGAGATTTCAATGTATTTTAATGATACTTTTTGTATCTTTTGCGTCTTTAGTTTTATATTTAATAAGCGAGCCGCTCTTACTGGACCTCTCCCTATTATATATACCCTTTCAATATTTATGTTGTTATATCTACAAATGGCCGCAGTTATATCATATATAGTAAGCAATCCAACACCTTTCGCCTGCTCACAAATATTATACACAATTAATAAAATTTCTTCAAATGACTTACCTGAATAGTCTTGTAAAATGTTGTCATGTAGTTCTGGTCGCTGAAGAACGGTATCCAACTGTCTTTTCCATCGGCAATGGTCCATTGCTTCCTGGAATATATTTATTTTTATGCTTGTTGACCCGTAATTAAACGACATTTAATAATGTTAATTGTTTATTGTATTATTTTAATGCTTATTATAATAAAACAATTCAATTTTTATTGTGACTTGTTTATTATAAATAAATTGGTTAATAATCCTTGTGAATTAAAGCGTAAAAAAGGGAGTCCCTTTATTTAAAATTTAATTTATTTACAAAATACAAAATACAAATCTACAAAACAACTATAATCTATCGGGTTCTTCTGCCTTCATACGCTTCCATCTCAACCTCTTGCTCGTATTCTTTGTAGTCCGCGATATCGTCGAAATCGTACTCCTCCTCCGGCTGTCTTCCCCACAGAGCATTCTCGGCTTGTTGTCGAATGACCTCTGATTCCTCCGCAGTAGGAGTGTAGGAAAGGTCGGGATTCTGGACCGGAATGTCGACGGCCCAAGTGACTTCTGGGGTAGGCTCGTCCGTATCTGACTCCGTGTCTGTTTCCCCATCTGTCTCCTGGTGACCCCATTCCCAATAATTATCAACCAGGTGGATTGGCTCGTCTTCCATATCGAATCGTTGATGGCAACATCCATTCATGTTGTTATGACGGTGGTCAAAATCTCCACAAGTAAAGCACACCCTGCCCTGTATTTGTATGTTTCCAGCTCCATAGACGTGACCAATCTCATAAATGGTTTGTCTGACGCGTCCGTAAACATCCGTCAGAGGTCTATAATTCACCCACATGGACGTGATACTGTTATTCACGTTGAGTCTATAAAACTTGCGCAGCACTTCTGCGGCGCTGACAAACAGGTAATCCTTGATGATATCAATAAGCACATCTGGAATCCAGAGCTTATTTAATACCATTTGGGAAAACACCACGTCATTCGACTTTTCTACGTAACCGCACCATCCGTGAACGATAGCGGCCATATTATTAAAACCTTGTTAGCTTATAGCTTGAACTAGGGTAAGATGAGTTACTTTTGATTAAAAAAAAAGCATTTCAATTTTTTTAATTTACACTCATTTTTTTCTTTACTAAAAATTTATAAAAATGGTTCCTTTATTACACCTTTATATATCGAACTGTTTTCCGACCGCAGCAAGAAAATTATATGTTTCGTTATCTCTTCTTGATGAATCCACTAGTTTTAACCACTTATCATCATGTTCATCAACGCCCGATAAATGTAAACGCTCTATTAAATATTCCTCGCTCGGACATAATTTATCTTTTTCACAATTATATTTATCCATATCACGTTTTTCTAATACGATTGGGTCACAAAATTGTTTTGTCAGCTCATTTGATGTATTTGTAAATCTTCTAACGGTTACCCTTAAAACCCATCTAATATACGAAGAACCTAATCCTTTTGTTTTAGCCGTATCATCCTTCGTAATACGTATCCATTCATCAATCACAGTGTCTATTAATGAACCATATATTTGACGTATAAATGAACAAGAAAATTTATGTGGTATTATATTTTCATCATTATAAACCCAAGCCACTTGATCTTTATTAAATGCATCTATCATTCTGTTTATGTATGCCTCTAAATTATCTGCTGTAAAATTACATTTTAATTTATCTAAATTAGTATCACCTGTGTCACAGTCTTTTTGTAATTGTTCTCTAAAAAATGTTGGAACCCACCGGTTTAGATGTTGTAAAAAATCTTCATTAGCTGACCCGCCTTTAATATGTTTTTTATTTGTTTTACGTCTTTTATTTGTTTTACGTATTTTACGTATTTTACGTCTTTTATTTGTTTTACTCAATATATGTCTTTTAGTTTTCATATTTCGTTTTCGTGTTGAAGACATGTATATAATTAAGAGAGATAAAATCGTGTAAAAAAAGGTGTCGCCTTAATTTAAAATTTAAACTATTTACAAAATACTAGTCTACTTTAATCATATCGTCCTCTTGTTCCGTGGGGCATCTGCATCCATCCAATTTTCATTATTGGGATGTGGTGCTGTCCCTCATCATCTATCTCGAAATCTACGTCGTCCCAGACAAGACTGCAGATACCACCATTGATGGCGTTAATACGCTGATGGAATGTCGTACCAACACCGCATACGTCACACACCGTACCCTCCAGATGTATATAGGGTTCCGATTTGCACACAATGCGCCAATCGGTAAGCCGTCGACGACTAAACATATCTACACAAATTTGACTGGTTGTAACCACCGACTGAATACTTTTATTCAAAAGGCTCCTATAATACTTGCGAAGCGTGTCTGCCTTGTTGATATAGAGGTAGTCCTTTATCTCATTAATCATATCATCTGGGAGCCAGTGCTTATTCAGGACAAGTTGCTGAAAAACGACCCTATCCGACTTTTCTACGTAATCACCGTGACCGTGAATGATTGCGGCCATATTATTAAAACCTTGTTTTACCTTTCAGGTATATAGGGTAAGATGAGTTACTTTTTGATTAAAAAAAGCATTTCAATTTTTTTAATTTACACTCATTTTTTTCTTTACTAAAAATTTATATATAATTAAATGAACCATGTGTAAAAAAGGGGGGCTTATTTAAAATTTAAATAATACAAAATCTATTCTACTCTATTTATATATTTGACTATCTACAGTGAAGGCGGAGGCCCGTCAGGTGACTTGGGAGGAGGGGATGCGAGCAGAGGAGGCCTCCATCGAGGCCCAGGTGGTAGTAGGATAATATCTTCCTCGATACTTGGCCTTCTCAAGCACAAAGGCTTCTGATATATTGGGTATCGAGCAGCCTTTTTCTTCTCTGTATCTGGAAACGATGGATAGGAATGTTTTTCGAACGGCGGCAAAACGACAGAATCGTTCAGTGGAGTATATCTCAGTTCATAGCTCCGGTCCTCCCCAGAATACCTGCGTATATTTCTTTTGCGAAACATGTATCCTGCTGCCCCAGTTTTCGGGTTATCGCAAAACATCAGTTGACTTCCACCCCATAAATCAACGTTAGACTTCGTATTATAAAGGTATGTGTAGAGATGGATATAACATTTGTGAATACGAGGGATATCTCGTATCATTTGATGCCTATCACCGAATACTATCTTCTTCATTAACTTACCTTTTCGCACCGCATGCGAACCTACAAACTCTGATAAAACTTCCCACCGCAAATCGCGGGGTAGACTTTTGAAGAGTTGCCACATATTCATTATATTCATTCTTAAAAAGCGTGTTCTCGGGGTATAGACTCTACCACGGATTAAAAAATTATTTCAATTTTATTTTTTAAAAGATTACATTTATAAAATCTATCTAAATTATTCGGCGAGCTTTTTTCTTTTTATCTGTGTCCTCGTACGACGGATAGGAATGTTTTACGAATGGAGGTAATACGACCGAATCATCCATATATGTGATTTTCATATTTAGTCCGTACCACGGTGGTCTGTTGTCGTCGTCGTTATGCAATATTTTGCGAAACCCATGCGCCAATCGTCCTGACCCTGAACCCTCTCCAAACGCCAAATATCTTTCATCGCTCATAATCACCGCAGCTTCTGCGTAAAAGAACGAGGTATCGTACCCAATACCAATTTCCTGGCGTATACTAGGCCTCTCCATAAGCATCTTATGCCTGTCGCCAAATACTATCTTTTTTATTAACTTACCTTTTCGCACTGCATGCGAACCTACAAACTCTGATAAAACTTCCCATTGTAAATCGCGAGGTAAAGCTTTAAATAGTTGGTTCATCGACATTGTCATTAGTTAGGTTATTAATTTCTTTACTGTGTAAAGAACTTAATTCAATTTTTTTGGATTATGTTATTTTAACTACTAATATGTGTTATTAATAATCCATAGACATATTATTTCTCTTTATTACTTATAAATTCTATTTTAAAATCCAATAAATGGGGATGGTTTTTATTTATTAAATCATGAATTGTGGCCGAACTCAAATATTTGTCTCTCTTCAAGATATCTGATGTTTCTTGTATTAATTTTTTTGATTTTATTAATACAATTTCGGCATAACTATACGCTTTGTTTATCAATTCTATCACATCAGTATCTATTAATTCCTTATACTTATCACTTGAACTGGGATATATCACATTTGTTCCCATACCATAATAAATTACCATTTTTTCTGCCAACTTTAATGCCTCTTCAAAATCATTTAACGCTCCAGTTGTTACTGAAACACCGTAAAATATTTCTTCTGCTATTCTTCCTGATAATAATATCATCAAATGTTCAAAAAGCATTTCTCTTGTGTATATATTTGACGTGGAAGACTCAAACACCGTATAGCCAGGGCTTTTTGGTGAAGAAAAATTAATAACAACTTTGGTCATTTTTGAATGGTGCTTAGAAAAAATACCTACTATTGCATGACCCATTTCATGTATAGCTATGTGGTCGATTATGTCCGAAGAAAATTCATGTTCGTTTGGTTGCCATCCTACCATCATTTTATTTAAAACCAAATCAAAATCCTTAAATGTAAATTTATTTCTACTATATCTCAACGCATTCAACATGGCTTCATTCAACAAATTTTCTATTTGGGCTCCTGACAAACCTTCTGTAAATTCAACTAATTCATCTATTTTAATTGAAGGTTCGTGAGGTTTTCCAGTAATATGTATATCAATAATTGCTTTTCTTGTTACACTGTCTGGAAGTCCAATATATATTTTTTTGTCTATTCTACCCGGTCTCGTTAGCGCGGAATCTAATAAATCAATTCGATTTGTCGCTGAAACCAAAAAAATACCTGTATTATTTTTAAATCCATCGAGCTCTACTAGTAATGCGTTTAAAGTAGAATCTCTTTCATTCGACGAACTTTCACCATCAGTAGACCTTTTACGCCCAACAGCATCTATTTCATCTATAAATATTATACAAGGCACATTTTGTTTTGCTAATTTAAACAGTTCTTTTATTCTACTTGACCCAACACCTACATATTTTTCCTGAAAATCTGATCCTGATACTGCTATAAATCCACATTCTGCTTCGCCCGCCAAGGCTTTTGCCAATAAGGTTTTACCAGTTCCAGGAGGTCCCTCCAAAATCAACCCCTTGGGAATACGCACATTGTACTTAATATAATTTTGATAATTTTTTAGAATATCAATACACTGTGTTAATTCATCTTTCACATTATGGTATCCTCCCACATCTTTAAATTTAAAACTTGGGTTTTTTATTACTTCAAAGTTTTGAGATTTCGCATTTTCATTTGTAGATTGTTTCCTATTATAACTATTACCATATTCAGACCCTCTTTCATATCCATTATCGTTTGGTTGAGTATCTATTTTAATACCAAACGCTTCTAACAAACTTTTGCTATTTAAATGAATTTGTAAAGGCGGATTATTTTCATCTTTTGACTCATTTTCTGATTCGTATTCTGACTCGTATTCTGATTCGTATTCTGACTCATATTCTGTTTCGTATTCTGTTTCGTATTCTGATTCGTATTCTGACTCGTATTCTGGTTCAGGGTCACGATTTAATATACCGTTATTTTGTACTGTTATATTTTGTGAATTTAAACGTTTTAATTGCTCTTCAAAATATAACTTTGAAACTGGATATTTAAATTTTAAAGGAATTATCATGGAAGGGATTTTTGGGATTTTTGATTTTTGTATTTCTTCTTTTTTTTTTCTAATTAAAAGGTCATCATAGTACTTTTTACCATAAGGGTTAGTCATTTTTTTATAAAATGTTTTACTATAAATCAACTGTTTATCGATATCTAAATTTACTAAAAACCCATTACACATAACAACTGACGAAAAAAATAAATATAACACTTGTGTAATCTTCATTTTACTTACACTAGTAATAATTATATTTTTAAGTATAATTAGTATAATTAGTATAATTAGTATAATTAGTATAATTAGTATAATTAGTATAATTAGTATAATTAGTATAATTAGTATATTATTTATAAATTTGTTATTAAATTATGTGTCAATATGTCAACACATCCCATATATATATTTAACGCGTTTACCAAGCCCATAATAATTTCTTGGGATGTTGCTAGTAATATCTCATCTATCATTCCAAATATCACATTAAGTCTTGATTCAGTCCATATTGTATTGATATGAGAGTATATTCCTTGCTTTATTTTACCTCCAGCAGAGTCATATGAAGCATAAAGAATATTTGGATCGAATAACTCATTGTCTATAAAATTTTGTGCGATTGATTTCAATTGAGATATATTATAAATAATTTCATTACCCTGATATGTTTCTTTAAGATTGTCAAATGAGCCAACTACAATTTTGAAAACGCGAATAAAACGCTGCCTAAATTTTTTATCACACAAATATGCCTGGCACGCAAAAATAATTGGGAAAAATATAATATTTACATCATTTTTTTTATCTCCATATAGTTTTCGGACTGTTCCTTGAAATATTCCCGGTTCTTGTATGTTTATTTTATTGTGTCCGATTGACAGTTTAGTTCCAAGTGGTTTGTGGGCATAAATAAACAATTTTATTATTACCGATAGTGGATCCAATGTATCATTTTTTATTTTCGTTTTCATTCCTCCTAATAAATCCATTTATTCGATGCTTTAATTATTTATTGTTTTACATTTAATATAAAAATAACTCAATTTTAAATTAAATATAGTTTATTATGAAACAGTTGTTATATTTCTTTGCGAGATAACAAAATTAAGTAATAGATATAAATATATATTAAAAATATAATACATAACATGAAATCAAAAATACTTGTTTATCTGTCTCTTATTTAGTATAGTTTGTTTTTTAGTTATTTAACACATTAAATACTTATATAACTTTTACATTCGTTTTGAACGTCTACGTTTTACTCTTCGGGTTTTATTATTTTTTTTATTATACCAACCACACATTGTTTTTTTCGCTTTATATTTTCTTCCACCGTTTCGTCGAGTGCTTGTTATTTTGGGCGGAGGATATTGTTCGAATAACGTTTCTTTACGCGGAATTATATTAGCGCCACTTGGTGTTTTACGAGTTGCGCTGTTTTTATAACGTCTATCCTGTTCAATAGAAGGTTCTGGTTTACGTTGGCCTATTTCTTCAATTACGTTTACAGTATTAGACATTTATGTATAATATATAGAAAAAAAATTGAAAAAGCTTAAATACTATTACCCTTATTACATATAAGAAAGGTAGAATGGAAAATAATAATCAAGATAGTGTTGTTATGGCAAAAACTATTCGGTTGATAAATTCTTTACCAGATGATGTAATGAGACATATTTATGAGGAATATCTCGTCGGGATAGATGCTTGTAATAAATATTTAGAGTTGCTTAAATCTGAAAAGTCACGCAGGTTGGAATATAAACCATTGATAGAAATAACCCGTCAATTGTTACAATATCCATGCGCAGTAGAATATTTATGTGGAAAACACGAGATTTTTAAAAAAATGTATGTCGAACACTATATAAAAAATAACAAGTCGTTTTTGCTTATGGATATATTGGACAGTTTTGTTCTATCCATATTAATGCATCTATATCATTAGATTTTCATATCCTCGCTTTATTCTCGCACCTTTTCTCATTTACGAAATAGATATAAAGGTTTGGCTATAACACCACATATATGCTACAAGAAATTACAATTGCTCGTATTTTATTAATATGGTTATTTATATTACTAGCCTTAATTACATTCATGTCATATAATGATAAAAATGTAAAAATACATATAGGTCCGAGTGATTCATTAATTATTTTTGGGACAACAATTAATACAAATAAAAAATACGTAGCGGTAGTAATGTTATGTATTTTTAATAGTGCGGTAAGAACAATGAATTCAAATATAATACAACCATGGGTAATAAATAACGTTCAAGACACCAAAATATATTTTAAAGTGAATATTTACCACGCATATGAAATAACAGCGATTCACGCAGTGTATAGTCTTATTGATTGGTGTTTTTATATAAACATTATTTTATCACAAATTGATTTATTTATGGTAGAAATGACTGTCGACTTAATAATGGCAATGCTAACCACTAAATATTATTTATATATTAAAGCACAATCTCTCTCACAAATTCCTATAGAAGCTGAATACATTAAAAATTATATGTTAACATGTCAATATGAGGTTGACGGAGTATAGAAAAAATTGGTTTTTTAAATTAAACTAAATTAAATCAGGGTTTAAATATCAAATGATGGATATATTTATACATTTCTAAAAAACCACCAATAATATAATTTCTCACTAAAAGATAGGTTTTCCTTCACTTCTCGGAAATTCACCATCCTATTTATTGACATCGGGCGGCGTTTCTTATTAAAAGACCACATGTTAGTGAATGAATCAGGAAGTCCTGATAACCGTTTAGCTTAAAGCTTAAATTGGGTTAGTATAGCTATTGGTAGAAGAGAGAAAAACAATTCAATTTTTTTGTTTGTGAGTGATTTCTAAAGTAACTAAAAATTTATAAATAAAAAGAAATGGACTGGCCTTGTACCTAGGATCCAAAGTCCCCCGAATTAAATTTAATTAAAAACACGGGTTTTAATTAAATGAAAAAGAAATGCGGGCAACATTAAGGGGTTTGGCTCCACCTTTTCAAAGGTGGAAAAGAATATAAATTTTTAGTGATGTGGTAAATGAGTGGTGTAAAAAAAAATTGAAATGAATTGTGGTGGTGATAGGTAGAGTATGTAGGTTGATTAAATATATCTGAAGATATGTCGTCATCATTGAAAGTAGTAGTTCGTGAGGATGCGGTTCGTCATATGACGGAGAGCGCAGTGTCCTTGACGGTGTTGGCTATAAAAGAGTGTGCTGCGCGTTATGGTTTCTCTGCGGAAGAAGCGTTGTTAGGCTTGAATTTGTCAAGCGTTTCAGCGGTTGTTGTTGCGGAAAAGAAGTCGCGTAAAGCACGTGTAGAAGGTCGTGCGGATGTAGATAAGCCGAAAGTAGTGCGTGCTGCGTTCCCTTTGCCTTACAATGGTGAAATGAACGAAACGTGCTGCTTTGGTCTTCGTTTATGCGAAGGTCTTTACACGCAATGCCGAGTAGCTCGAAAGGGCGATTCGTCGTTCTGTAAAGTGTGCGAAGAAGTGGCTGATAAGAACAATGGTGTTCCAACTTACGGCACTATCCAGGAGCGTAAAGCTTGCTACGATAGTAACGTTGAGTTCAAGGACCCAAAGGGAAAATCGCCAGTCGCCTACAGCCGCGTGATGCGGAAACACAAGCTCACGGAAGCTCAAGTCGTCGAGGAAGCAGGTAAGTTAAATATGATTATAAATCCGGTTCATTTCACAGCAGTCGAGACGGAGACAAAGCGCGGAAGACCCAAAGCTGCAAACAAAGCCCCCAAAGAACCGAAAGGTGCGAAGGGACGGCCGAAGAAGTCGAAGAAGGTCTTGGAAATCGATGGCGGAGAGGATGACTTGTTCGCAACGCTGCTAGCCGAAGCAAATGCGGAGTCATCTGGTTCTGATGAGGTGTCAACAATCGCTTCAGAGGCCGAGGCCGATGCCGAGGTAGAGATTGCTATCAAGGCAGTCAAGCCCAAGGAGACGAAAAAGAAGGTAAGCAAGGATGCGGCCAAGGAAGCGGAAAAGGCGACCAAGGCAGCCGAGAAGGAGGCTGAAAAGGCCAAGAAGGAGGCTGAAAAGGAAGCCGAAAAGAAGCTGAAGGAGGCCGAAAAGGCGACCAAGGCTGCTGAAAAGGCGACCAAAGCGGCTGAAAAGGCGACCAAGGCTGCTGAAAAGGAAGCCGAAAAGGCTGCCAAGGAAGCTGAAAAGGCTGCCAAGGAAGCCGCAAAGGCTCTCAAGGAGGCTGAAAAGGCTGCCAAGTCTGCGCCCCCTGCCGCTTCTATTGCGGATGACGAGCCTGATGTCGTCAAGCGTTTCGAGTTCGAGGGCAAGAAATACCTAAAGTCCAAGAAAACCGGCATTATCTACAATATGGACCAAGATGTCATCGGCAAGTGGAACGAGGCCACAAACAAGATTGACTTCACCGATGCGGATGAGGAGGTTGAGGAAGCGTATGAGGAGGAAGAGGAGGATGAGGTTGATGAGGAGTAGATAGCTTATGTAGTTTAGTTTGTGTTTAATTTTAAAAAAATGAAAGGGGTTCTCACAAAGGGGAACCTTTTTTCCCTGTGTTTTTTTTGTCACTCATTTCTCGTCCCTGCTCTAACTAGGGTAATTATAGGGTCTCGTTTTGTCACTCATTTCTCGTTTTGTCACTCATTTCTCGTCCCTGCTACTAACCCAAGTTGTCGTCTTGTTTCGCAAGATGGTGGTATGGTACTGTCTTGCGAAAAAAAAGAGTTTGTTTAAAGTTTAAATTAAAAGGTTATAAGGTTATAAGGTTATAAGGTTCTACAGTTTATACCATGTCACAGTATTCAGTATTATTCGCAAAAACATAGGCATAATCGTCCTGGATATGAATGATACCGTGATGAGACTCCTCATCCAGGATGGGTTGTATCTTTGGCCACCGAGTGCTGTTGTTAAACCTAGACAAATCTATGGAAGTAAATCCTACAGCATCAAGATTGACATCCGCCGCACGACACGCAACACTTATTGTTGTGGGTAGTTCCTCTTTCTCTCTAGTTAGACTTTGGAGACTAGTTTTTTCAATTAAGGTTTCAATGCTCGTCATGAAAATGCTGATAATAGCGGGGACTTTGAAGAACATCTTTTATAAGTTATGATATAGTATTTAAGTGGAATGTAACTGGATAATATGATTTCAATTTTTTATTTAATAAATAATGGAAGAGAGAACCGTCTTTAAGTATATGAAAAATAATGTTAATTAAAAGGACTTAAAGAGGCTCGGTCTCCCTTTCAATCACAATTGTCTTCGAGATGTTCTTAATAATTTTATCTTCTTTTTTCGAGTCGTCGTCTCCTGCCCCGCCAAAAGATTCAATCATGATTTTATTGTACTGGTCTGAATATTTGGAGTCGCTTTTAGAACAGTCTGGATGAGCGTCTTTGAATTTTGATAACATTAATATGTTTTTATGTGATACTTTTTTAATGGCCTTTCTTATTATTTTGTTTTCGGCATTTTCCTTTTCCCATTTATCCTCGTCTTTTACATATAACACTTCTCTCTTCTTATCAGTACAATGAACTGGTCTTTTAGTAACATCTAGTTTTTTAAGGTTCTTCATAATAATATTTGAGATGCCATCCACATAACCCAATTCGCCGACTCTCTCTAAATCAGAAAGTTGTAACTGAATTGAATTGACAAAATCAGTAATGTTCATTGCATCTTTACAGGTTTCGTTTAAGAAAAAGTTTAGATTAAATGATTTATTATGTGAATTTGTGTTAGTTGTATTATTTGTATTATGAGTGCCTGTTTTAATGACTTCCATCATCATATTTTTCAGTTCACAATTTTCTTTAATTAAAAGCATAATGAGTTCTTTCTCTGAAGGTTCGTTGTCTATTTTGATTGGTTTTTCTTCAGAAATGTTGTTATTCGTCACAAGTTGACATCGTTTTTTGTGTCTCCATAAGCCCGAAGGGTCTTTATATGTTTTTTCACAAAGCGTACATATATTAGAAGCTGTGCTATTTTTGCTACTTTTTCCTACATTTTCATTGACAAATATTGATTTTAAGTGTTTAGATGTCAATATATGCTTATCATAATTAAATTTCTTTACCGTATAGAAGCCGCATTTTTCACAGGAAAATATTGGGCTACTTTTTCCTACATTTTCATTGCCGATCATTGATATATATTGACAACAGAAAAAAGTCTTAACTTCTTTTCCGTAAAAATAATTAAGAAAAATAAAAAAGTTGTCGTCACAATTTAAAATTTCTCAAATAACCACGAGACGCTAAAAAAATTTATGGTCTCATCGATTTTCAAATTTGAAGATTTATTTCCATTTTTGAAATTTGGACATTTTTTTTGTCCATTTTTGAAATCCCGAAAAAAGTCTTTGAAAAAAAATATATATAAAACAATAAATCGGAAAAGGGGCTTAAAGAATCGCGTAAAAAAGAGCCTTTTTGGTTTCCATTTGAGCCTTTTTGGTTTCCATTTGAGCCTTTTTGATGGTTCGGTGTAATAAAATGTATACCTAGCAACTTTTGTTTAGAGCGGTTGACGTTACAAAATACAATGTAATATTTCGGCGTTTTTTGCGCGTTTTTTGTTTCCTACCGTTTCCAAAATATGGAAACCGAAAAGTCGCGTAAAAAAAGGAACCATTTTGGTTCTCTTTTTCTCTCTTTGTTAAGAGTTAAATATTAAAATTTCAAACTAATCTACTGATTCAATACATTCTTTAGCTACAAATCTCTTGCCGTCTTGGACTGCGTGAACATACTTAT
>Ga0209358_10000326_pt1 | contig 42303 bp, 37 predicted proteins | sample LauGreFa1BDMLBSN_2_FD_187574 | JGI IMG/M metagenome (GOLD analysis project Ga0209358, IMG submission 187574) | Freshwater lake microbial communities from Lake Michigan, USA - Fa13.BD.MLB.SN (SPAdes) (version 2) | ecosystem: Environmental > Aquatic > Freshwater > Lake | place: Lake Michigan, USA... | reverse complement strand
CGGCTGGCCGCGTCAAAGTCGTCCAATCCCACGGCGCATGCGGCACCCGCACGGCGCGACATGGCGACCAAATGGATGATGGCATTGGTGCTGCAACCCATGGCCATGGCCACGGTGATGGCATTTTGAAAATGGTTTTGTGTGAGCAGTTTGGCAGGGGTCAGGTCTTCCCAGACCATGTCCACAATGCGCCGTCCACAGGCGGCCGACATGCGCGGGTGATTGGCATCTGGCGCAGGGATGCTGGAGGCGCCTGGCAAGGTCATGCCCAGGGCCTCGGCCATGCCCATCATGGTGGCGGCTGTGCCCATGGTCATGCAGGTGCCGTGGCTGCGGGCAATCCCGCCCTCAATGCCCAACCATTGCACATCGCTGATTTTCCCGGCACGTCTTTCGTCCCAATATTTCCAGGCATCAGAGCCAGAGCCCAGGGCTTGCCCTTGCCAGTTGCCGCGCAACATGGGCCCAGCCGGCAAATAAATGCATGGCACACCGGCTGAAATGGCCCCCATCAGCAGACCTGGGGTGGTTTTGTCGCAACCGCCCATCAGCACGGCGCCATCGATGGGGTGGCTGCGAATCAATTCTTCGGTTTCCATGGCCAACATGTTGCGGTACAGCATGGCGGTCGGGCGCACAAAGGCTTCGGCCAGAGAAATGGCCGGAAGTTCCAAGGGAAAGCCGCCGGCTTGAAAAATGCCGCGTTTGACGTCTTCCACCCGTTGCTTGAAATGAGTGTGGCACGGATTGATATCCGACCAGGTATTGACAATCGCAATAACCGGTTTGCCCGCCCAGTCTTGCGGGGCATAGCCCATTTGCATGGCGCGGGAGCGGTGGCCAAAAGAGCGCAGGTCGTCAGGTGCAAACCAACGCGCGCTGCGCAATTGATCGGGATTTTTGGGGGTGTTTTTCAAGCTCATGCACGCATTCAATCACCGACGCCAGGTGGCGTCAACGCGGGCTTGTCATGTGGGGTATGAAAGTCGCCTGTGATGGGCGACAGCTCAAGGGTTAACCCTTGGCTTGTTCGGGGGTTTCGGCGGGTTTGGCCGGTTTGCAATCCAGGCACACAAACATGCTGGTTCCCAGCAGTTTGCGGAAAGTTCCAGAGGCCCGGGGTTTGTGCAAGCCGCATTTGATGCAACTCATGGTGCTGCCTGCCAAGCCAGTGGTGCCGAATGGCGAGCCGCCTTTTTTGGACTTGTACCGGAGACCGTCTTGAGTGATTTTGGTGGTGTCGTCAGTGGCCATGTCTCTAAAGGATTCCCTTTTACTCATCTACCAGTGCACCCACCTGTCAACGCTCCGAGGAGGTCCACAAGGGGTGTGCAAGCCTTATTTTAAACGTTTATCGAGGGGGAGGTCGGGCGTGAGCTTTGTGGCGAATGCCGGGGCACTTGTTTCGATCACATGGGCCACTATGGGCTGACCTTGGTGTTGCGCAAGCGAAGCGTCCATGGGGTTTTTTGCCAGGCCACGATTTCTTGTTGAATCAGGTGATGGGACTGCGGAAAACGCTGCGACCAATCGCTGGGGCAAACCCATTCAAAGACTTTTTGTTCCGGCTCGCAATGCACCTGCAAACCCGTCATGTCTGGCTGGCGGCGTGAATGGCACAAGATGACCGACAAGCGCAGGGCCAACAATTGCTGAACCACCATGGGGTCCTCAAAGTCCATGTCGAGTTTGCGCAACTTGCCATGGTGACCCAGCACCAGCAGACTGAGGCGGTGCAATTCTGGCTGGCTAAAGCCCATGACATCGGCGTTGTCCAAAATATAAGCGCCATGTTTGTGGTGGTCACTGTGGGAGATGGCCAAACCAATCTCATGCAGTTCACAGGCCCAGGCCAGCTTGCGCTCAATCCGATGCGGTGCCTGGTTGTCAGCGGGATTCATCATGGCCAGCAATTGAAGGGCCACATCAGTCACACGTTTGGCCTGATCGCGGTCTACGCCAAATTTTTGGGCCAGCCGGTGGACGGAGGCATCGCGCACGTCCTTTTCGCTGTGGTCACGCTCCATCAACTCATGCATGGCACCATGGCGCAAAGCCCCTTGGGCCACGTGCAAGGCCTCGATGTCAAACTGCTCAAACAAGGCGGCCAACACGGCCAAACCGCCACCAATCACGGCGCGCCTGTCCTCCTTGAGTCCCTCCAAGCGCAAGCGGCTGAAATGTTGTGCGGCCTGCACGCATTGGATCAGCCAGGCCAAGCCATCACGGGTGATTTGCCCCGGCGTCCAACCGGCCAATTGCAACACGTCGGCCACTGCGCCCACGGTGCCAGACGCGCCATAGGCCTTGTCCCACAAATCGCGCGGGTACATGACCAGGGCTTCTTCCAACACGGCTTGGGCAGCCACTTTGGCCTGGTTAAACGCCTGCTCGGTGAATTGGCCTTGCGGAAAGTACTTTTGCGACCAAGACACACTGCCCACACGGTAGGAGTTCATGACGGAGGGTTCGCGGTTTTGCCCCAAAATCATTTCAGTGGATCGCCCGCCCACATCAAGCACCAAGCGGCGTTCGCCGTCATTGGGTAAAAACTGGCTAACGCCAATGTAGATCAACCGGGCCTCCTCGGTGCCGGAGATGATTTCAATCGGATAACCCAAAACCTGTTGGGCTCGGTTCAGAAAAATGTTTCGGTTGCGGGCTTCACGCAAGGTTTGGGTGGCCACGGCCCGGACCTGTCGGGCTGGCAGCCCATGTATGCGCTCGCGGAATCGGGCCAAACATTCCCAGCCGCGTTCCATGGCCTCTGGTGTGAGGTTGCGGTGTGCGTCCAAATCACCGCCTTGGCGGACGGTTTCTTTCAGGTAATCGGTGCGCACCAGTTGGCCGTGCTCCATGCGCCCCAATTCCAAGCGGAAACTGTTGGAGCCCAGGTCGATGGCGGCGAGCATGTCTTGATGGGGCATTGGTTTGGGCAATTGGAGTCTAGAGCTGTATGAATATACAGAAGCGGGAAATTCTAATGCGCCATCATGAACGAGTGATGACAGTTCAAAGACATCCGAAGGCAAAGATCTGCTTGGGGCAGGCTTATTTTCACCGTATTGTCACAATCGGGGCCTAAAGTCCAAATTTCCATGCGCGGCATGGTACCCAAATTGATTGAAGTCCCTCTTTGTTAAAGGATCTGGCATGTTAAATATGAAATCTTGGTTGGTCGCGATTGGCCTGTCCACCGTGGGTTTGGCTTCTATGGCGGTGGACATCACCGGCGCAGGGGCGACATTTCCCTACCCCATTTACGCCAAATGGGCCGAGGCCTACAAAAAAGAAACCGGCAATGGTTTGAACTACCAATCGATTGGTTCTTCGGGCGGTATTCGTCAAATCCGTGCCAAAACCGTGACCTTTGGTGCCACCGATGCCCCAATGAGCGGTGACGATCTCAACAAAGATGGCATGGTGCAGTTTCCCGCCATCATTGGTGGCACGGTTCCCGTGCTCAACGTGGACGGTTTCAAGCCCGGTGAGTTGCGCGTCAGCGGCCCTGTGTTGGCTGAAATGTTCATGGGCAAAATCACCAAGTGGAACGACCCCAAATTCGCGGCATTGAACCCTGGCAAAAACCTGCCCGATCAAGCCATCACAGTGGTGCACCGCGCCGACGGCTCAGGCACCACTTTCAACTGGACCGACTACCTGACCGTCATCAGCAAAGATTGGGCCGATACCGTGGGCCGTGGCGCTGCTGTGAAGTGGCCTGCTGCATCCTCCGTCGGTGGCAAGGGCAATGAAGGTGTGGCCGCCAACGTCAACCGCGTCAAGGGCGCCATTGGTTACGTGGAATATGCCTACGTCAAGAAAAACAACATGAACTTCATGCAGATGCTCAATGCCGATGGCAGATACGTCAGCCCTGATGACCTGACCTTTGCTGCGGCTGCGGCAGGTGTGGATTGGTTCAGCGTGCCGGGCATGGGTGTGTCCATGGTCAATGCCAAGGGTGCCACCAGCTGGCCCGTCAGCACCGCCTCTTTCATCCTGATGTACAAAGACCCCACCGACAAAAACCTCGCGCAAGAAGCGTTGAAGTTCTTTGACTGGTCATTCAAAAATGGCAAGCAAATGGCCGCTGATTTGGACTATGTGGCTTTGCCAGATTCTTTGACCCGCCAAATTCGCGAGCGCGTTTGGTCGCAAATTGCCAAGTAATTCGATTGGTTTGAAATGATCAACCCCACACGCAGGGCACCAGCTCGGCCCGCGTTGGGGGTTGTGAACTTAATAAAGCGACACCATGGCCCTCACTGAACAATCCCCCATGAGCCACCCAGCCGATACCCAGATCCTGAGTGCGGCCGCCCGTTTGGCGGTGGCCAAGCGGCAGCAACTGCAAGACAAGTTCTTTCATGCACTGACCTTGGGCTTTTCATTGCTGGTGCTGATCGCCTTGATGGGTATTTTGATTTCCTTGGTCATCAACGCATGGCCTTCTTTTCAAAAGTTTGGCGTGGGATTTATTTGGCGTGTCGAGTGGGACATCATCAACGAAGAGTTTGGTGCAGCGATTGCGATTTTTGGCACCGTGGCCAGCGCTTGCATTGCATTGCTGATTGCCGTGCCGCTGTCGTTTGGCATTGCGGTTTTTTTGACCGAAACCTGCCCGGTTGCACTGCGTCGCCCTTTGGGCACGGCCATTGAATTGCTGGCTGCAGTGCCATCCATCATTTACGGCATGTTTGGTCTGTTTGTGTTTGCGCCGCTGTTTGCCGAGTATGGCCAACCTGCATTGCAGTCCACCTTGGGTCAAATGCCTATTTTCAGCACTTTGTTCGGTGGCGCCATGAATGGCATTGGTATTTTGGCCGCGGGCATTGTGTTGGCCTTCATGATTTTGCCCTTCATCGCTGCCGTGATGCGCGATGTGTTCGAAATTGTTCCTCCGGTGTTGCGTGAGTCGGCCTATGGCATCGGCTGCTCAACCTGGGAGGTGGTGCGCAACATTGTGTTGCCCTATACCCAAAAGGGTGTGATCGGCGGGGTCATGCTGGGCTTGGGTCGGGCCTTGGGGGAGACCATGGCAGTGACCTTTGTGATCGGTAATTCACAGCGTTTGGGCACTTCGCTGTTTTCGCCGGGCACCTCCATTGCTTCCACCTTGGCCAACGAGTTTGGCGAAGCCGATGACTTCCATTTGTCCACCTTGTTCGCATTGGGATTTCTACTGTTTGTCATCACCTTCGTGGTGTTGGCTTTGGCCAAATGGATGATGGCCCGCACGGAAAAATCCAAAGGCGCGAAAACCTAAGGCAAGAGAAAAATCATGGACTTGAATCTTTATAAACGCCGGCGCTTGACCAATCAAGTGGGCCTGACTTTGTCCATGTTGGCCATGGCATTGGGCTTGTTTGTGTTGTTGTGGATACTGTTCGTGCTGTTCAAAAACGGCTTGCAGTCCATTGACTGGGCCATGTTCACCCAATCCACCCCGGCGCCCGGGTCCGAGGGCGGCGGCTTGGCCAATGCCATCGTCGGAAGCTTGATGATGGTGGGCTTTACCGCTTTGGTCAGCACACCGATTGGTATCCTGGCCGGGGTTTATTTGGCAGAGTACGGTGATCAAAGCAAAACCGCCAGTGTGACCCGCTTTATGACAGACATCATGTTGTCGGCGCCATCGATTGTTTTGGGTCTTTTTGTGTATGCCATTTGGGTGGCTCAAGTCAAACACTTTTCCGGTTGGGCTGGGTCCATGGCCTTGTCATTGATTGCCATTCCAGTGGTGGTTCGCACCACCGAGAACATGTTGCGTTTGGTGCCTGGCAGTTTGCGTGAAGCCGCCTTTGCCTTGGGTGCGCCGCGCTGGAAGGTGGCCACTTTCATCACGCTGCGGGCCGCACAAACCGGGGTGATCACCGGTTTGTTGTTGGCACTGGCGCGCATCAGCGGAGAGACCGCACCTTTGCTGTTCACCGCGTTGAATAACCAGTTCTTCTCCCTCGACATGAACGCCCCCATGGCCAATTTGCCGGTGGTGATTTTCCAGTTTGCCATGAGCCCTTATGACAACTGGGTGCGTTTGGCCTGGGGTGGGGCGTTGCTCATCACTTTGACGGTTTTGTTCCTCAATATTTTGGCGCGAGTCTTATTTCGCGACAAAGTCCAATCCTGAACACTAGGAGTTCATTGCATGCCCACCACGCCCATCCTGGAAGAAAAAACAGCCATTGAAGTGAGAAACCTGAGTTTTTTCTATGGCACGTTCAAGGGGTTGATGGATATCAATCTCAACATCGCAGAGCACAAAGTCACCGCCTTCATTGGCCCGTCTGGCTGTGGCAAGTCGACCTTGTTGCGCACCTTTAACCGCATGTACAGCCTGTACCCAGGGCAACGTGCCGAGGGACAAATCAAACTCTACGGCCAAGATATTTTGGACGCCGGGCAAGACTTGAATTTGCTGCGTGCCCGTGTCGGCATGGTGTTTCAAAAACCGACGCCGTTCCCGATGTCAATTTATGACAACATCGCCTTTGGGGTGCGCTTGTATGAAAACTTGAACCGTTCAGACATGGACGACCGGGTGGAGTGGGCGCTGAGCAAAGCGGCCATCTGGAATGAAGTCAAAGACAAGTTGGGTCAAAGCGGCCTGTCTTTGTCGGGCGGCCAGCAGCAACGCCTGTGCATTGCTCGGGGCATTGCGGTCAAACCGTCGGTGTTGCTGCTCGATGAGCCCACATCGGCCTTGGACCCTATCTCTACCGGCAAAGTGGAAGAATTGATCAGCACCTTGAAAAATGATTACACGGTGGTGATCGTCACCCACAATATGCAACAAGCTGCCAGGGTGTCAGACTACACCGCTTACATGTATTTGGGTGAATTGATCGAATTTGGCCAAACTGAAGCCATTTTCATGAAACCCAAACGGCAAGAAACTGAAGACTACATCACCGGCCGCTTTGGCTGATACAAAGGCAAACCATGGACAAGCACTTATCGAGTCAGTTCGACAATGAATTGCACAGCATTTCCTCTCGGGTCATGGAGCTCGGCGGTTTGGTGGAGTCTCAAATTCGACAGGCCATATTCGCCCTTTCGCACTTCAATATGGATGTGGCCAATGCAGTGGTCGAGGCCGAGCAAAAAGTCAATTTGATGGAAGTCGAGATTGACCACGACATCGCCTCTGTGATTGGGCGCCGCCAGCCCACCGCCCGTGATTTGCGGTTGCTGATGGCCATGTCCAAAACCACCGCCAATTTGGAACGGGTGGGTGATGAGGCTGAAAAAATTGCACGGATGGTCAAGTCCATCATCGAAAGTGGCTCAGCACGGGCTTTGCCCTGCTCGGAGTTGAATGTGGCCTCTGAGTTGGCCTCGGGCTTGCTGCGCAAGGCCCTCGATGCCTTGGCGCGCTTGGATGTACAGACAGCTTTGGTGATTTTGAAAGAAGACGATTTGATTGACCAAGAGTTTGATGGTTTTGTGCGCAAGCTCATCACCTACATGATGGAAGACCCACGAACCATCTCGCCAAGTTTGGATTTGCTGTTCTTGGCCAAAGCCATTGAGCGCATTGGCGATCATGCGAAGAACATTGCTGAATTCATCATCTACATCGTCAAGGGCGCCGATGTGCGCCACACCTCTTTGGCCGAGGTGGAATCGGTGGTGCGTTGATCATGCGCTTGCCCAAGGTTTTGATCGTTGAGGATGAGTCTTCCATCGCCGAGTTGATCTCGGTCAATCTCAAACACAATGGTTTTGCGCCAGTTTGGGCTGTTGACGGTGAGGCGGCCCAACGCGAAATTGACGCTGTGTTGCCCGATGCCATTTTGTTGGATTGGATGTTGCCCGGGCAATCGGGCTTGGCTTTGGCGAAAAAGTGGCGTTCTGATCCGCGCACCAAAGCGGTCCCCATCATCATGCTGACGGCGCGCGGTGACGAGCCCGACAAAGTCTCCGGCCTCAACTCGGGTGCAGACGATTACATCACCAAGCCTTTTTCCACCCAGGAGTTGGTGGCGCGCATACGCGCTGTCTTGCGCCGCCGCTCACCCGAGCAAACCATGGAGCGGGTGCAAGTGGGTGACTTGGTGCTGGATGGGTCCACCCACCGCGTGAGTTTTCATGACCAGGCTTTGAAATTGGGTCCCACCGAGTTCAAGCTGTTGAGTTTCTTGATGCACCATGCTGAGCGCGTGCACAGCCGTGGCCAGTTGCTTGACAAGGTGTGGGGCGACCATGTGTTCATCGAGGAGCGCACGGTGGACGTTCACATCAAACGCTTGCGTGAAGCCCTGGGCCAAGCGGGGGTGATGGTCGAGACCGTTCGCGGTGCCGGATATCGCTTGACCGTGGCTACCAGCATCGGTGTGGCCACGCCTATCACCCCCACCCACTGAATCAGATCTGTGCTGGGTCGATTCATTTCATTTGCGGCCTTTCTGTTTGCGGGTGCGTTGGCTGGTGCGATCGTTCAGGGCTGGGTCGGTGCCTTTTGGGGGCTGACGCTTTTTGCTTTTGTCTGGTGGTCCATTGATGCCTGGCGCGGCCAGCGGTTTTTACATTGGCTGCAAAGGTCCGGCCAAGAACCGGTACCCTTTACCTGGGGTTTGTGGGGTGAGGTCACCGATCGCGTTTGGCGCATGCGCCGTGAGAGCAATCGGAACATGGTCTTGAGCGACCAGCGTTTGAATGATTTTTTGGCCGCCATACAAGCCTCACCCAATGGTGTGTTGTTGCTTGATGAAGAAGGCAAGATCGAGTGGGCCAATCAAACGGCTGCCCAGCATTTGGGCATTGATGTGGTGCGTGATCATTTGCAGGTGCTGACCAATTTGTTGCGCAGCCCTGATTTTTTAAATTATCAAGCCCAAGCCGACTACAGCCACGATGTGGTGATTGCCGGGCGCGATGACAAGCCGCAAAGGCCAGTGCGCATCGCTGTGCGCTTGCACCCTTACGGCGATGGCCGAAAACTCATGTTGACCCGCGACATCACGGCATTGGAGCAAGCCGAGGCCATGCGGCGCGATTTTGTCGCCAATGTCTCGCACGAAATTCGCACCCCCTTGACGGTCATTGCGGGGTTTGTCGAAACCATGCAATCTTTGACCCTGGAGCCCCAAGAAACCCGGCGTTATTTGGATTTGATGGCTGGCCATTCGCAGCGCATGAAGGGCCTGGTGGAAGATTTGCTGATCTTGTCCCGCTTGGAGGGCAGTCCTTTGCCCGGCGTGGATCAATCGGTGGGGCTCAAGCCCATGTGGGACCAAGCGCAGCAAGAGGTTCGCGCACTGTCAACTGTGTTGATGCCGTCACCGGCACAGCAATTGGATTTCAACTTTCCGCCAGAGTTGATCGACGTCGAATTGGTGGGCGTGCCCTCAGAAATTCAAAGTGCTTGGTCCAATTTGCTCAGCAATGCCGTGCGCTACACCCCGGCTGGTGGACGGGTTTGCGCAAGGGCACACATCGATCAAGCTGGGTTCTTTTGCTTATCGGTGCAAGACTCGGGTTCAGGCATTGCGCCAGAACATTTGTCACGCTTGACCGAGCGCTTTTATCGGGTGGACAGCAGCCGCTCGCGCGACTTGGGCGGTACCGGTTTGGGCCTGTCCATCGTCAAGCATGTCATGCAACGCCATGGTGGTGAGTTGCGCATTGACAGCCATTTGGGCGTGGGCTCCCATTTCGAATTGGCTTTTCCTGCGGCACGCATGCGCGGCCTCAGCCCCTTGGTTCACGCTGGCTGACTTTTCGCAGCAGCCACAAAAAAATCATCGAAGTCAGCGCCAGAGCCAAGCTGCTGCTGATCCAAAAAGCCACCGGGTCTTGCAAGGCCGCAGTCCAAGGTGTCCCGTGGTAAGCGATCCATTGGCCGCCACCCAGCCCCAATCCCCACAGCATCACGGCATATACCAGCAAGGGTGCCAAGGTCACTTTGTGGCAGCGCAGCAAAAACATGCCCAGCGCTTGCATCGCGTCTCCCAAGTGGAAAACCGCCAGCCAGCCGAGCAAGTGGCTGGCCAATGCCACCACCTCGGCTTGTTGGCTGTAGACAGCGGCCAGCGGTTGGCGACACAACCACACCAGCAAACCCAGCGCCATGGCACAGCATGCCACCAGTCGAATGCCCAACCACTGAACCTGAAGCGCCCGGTGGGTCTGATTGGCACCAATCCAGTAACTGACCCTGGCACTGGTCGCGATGGACAAGGACAGGGGCACCATATAGAGCAGGGTGGCCACATTGGAGGCAATCTGGTGCGCTGCCAAAGGCAGGTTGCCCAGGCGTGCAATGAACAAAGCCATGAAGGCAAACGAGGAGACTTCGACCAACAGCGACAAGCCATTGGGCAGGCCCATGGCCAACATGGGTTTGATGGTGGCCCAATCGGGTCGTCGCCAGGGTGCGCCAATGCGCAAAGGCCGGTACATGGGGGCCCAAACCAACAAACCGATCATGGCCAAAAGCATGGCGAGATTGACCCACCACGTGGCCCATGCACAACCAATCAAACCCATGCCGGGCTGACCATCCACTCCCAAGGCCAGCCACATCGACAGGGGAATTTTGACCGCCAAGGCCAGCACTTGGATCAGTGTGATCACCCGTGGGTGGCCCAGACTTTGGTTGAGCGTGCTGAACATGCGAAATAGCAAAGCGGGTGCCAGCGCCAACGACAGAATGGCCAGGTAATCAGAAACCACGCCTTGCAAATCTGCCGGCACTTGTGTCCATTCCAAAATCTGTTTTGGGTGACACAAAAAAAATGCCCCAGCAAGGCTGAGCAAGACGCAGATATACAAGCCTTGCTCAAAACAGTGGCCAATGGCGTGTTTTCGGCCTGCACCCACATGCTCGCTCAAAATGGGCAACAGGGCTTGCAGCACCCCCATCAGGGCCACAAAAACGGTGATGTACAGCGAAGAGCCAACCGATAAAGCGGCCAAGGCCTCAGGAGAGCTGCGACCGGCCACCAAGGTATCGGTCACGCCAAAGCCCATCACCGCAATTTGTCCAATGAACACGGTGGCCGCTTGGCCGGCGATCAGCCGCCGTTCATTCATGGTGGTGGGGTGTTCGATGGGGCGGGGCTGATCTGCCGATAGATCACCAAGTTTTCATAGGCGCGCGTGGGCCTTTGTACTTTTTGCACACGGCTCCATTGCCGTGGGTCTGGGGCATGCGTGGTATCGCTGGCCCATTGCGGGTCCAACAACAACCATTCGCACCGACTGGTGGCAGACAGATTTTCCAAGCGCCAAGGGCCATGCCACTTCAAGGCGGCAATTTGCCCGGCATTCAAGCCCTGGATGGCCACGCAAGCGGTCTGGGGAATGGCCAGTTTCACTTGTTGAACCAAGGGTACATAGCTGCGCGCGTAGTTCAACAAGGGCAACCACAAGGTCATCAACAGCAGCCAACACAAGGCGGCACCGGCTGAGGGCAACACCAGGCTTTTCCACAAGGCGGTCCGGTGCCGGCCCGCCCGCCAATGCACCAGCCAGACCCACAGGGCTGAACCGGCCAAAGCCAGGGCCAAGGGGAGGTACTCAAAAGAGGGCGTGAAACCAGGTGCCAAGCGGGCGACGTTGGCGGCGGGTTGCGGCGGCCAACCGGTTTGCATGGCCAACCACACCACCCAAATGACCACGCCACAGCCCGTGAAAAACAACAAGGTGAACCAGTCGATCAATGCGGTGACGCTGCGCTGCAAAGTGGGCAGCGCAAAGGCAGCCATGGTCGCCAACGCCGGCAAGGCCAGCAGCAAGGTGCGCTCGGAGGCTGCAGTCATGGCACTGGCCACGGTCACGGTCCCGATCATGGTGATGGGCCAAATCACATGCATGGACCAGGGGCGGCGGCCCCACTGGCGGCGCCAACTCCAAGCCGACCACAGCGCTAGCGGCCAGCAAGGCCAGGTGAACCACAGCATCAGTTCCAGCCAGCGACGGACTTCAGACGCCGGCAAGGGCCAAGCGCGTAAGCGCCAACGCCACAAATCCCATTCGCTCACCATGCCAGCCAGAAGCAACAAGGCCAAACCCAACAGGCATGCTAATGCCAGGCGCTTGGTTGCGGAGAGCTCAGGCGTTCCCCCCGCCAGCACCAGTAAGGCCACCAAGCCCAAGGCCATGGCCAAGGTGGGTGCGCCACTGAGCCCCAACACCCACAAGCCCAATGCGCTGATCAAACAACCGCTCCAGGGCTTGGTTCGCAACAACGCCATGCCCATGAACAGCGCACTGCTGCCACCGAGCTGCACCAACATGGGCGACGTTTCATGCAGGGGAACGGCCAGACCCAGGCAGGCAATCAATGCCAACAAACCGGCATCGGCCAGGGTGCGGGCGTAGGCCTTGGGCTCAGCCTCTCCACCAAAGGCAAAACTGACGGGTTGCGCCTGCGGACTGCGTGCCAAGGCTTCGATGGCATACCACGTCATGGCCAGACACAAAGCGGCCATTGCCATGAACGGTAAGCGCGAGGCCATCACCGGTGACAGCCATTCAGGCGCCAATTGGATGGCCCATGCCCCCATCCAAAAGGGCAACAACCCATCGAGCTCGGGCGGCAAACCCATCAAGGTGGGTTGCCACCAAGGGCTTTCGCCATGGGCCAAGGCCCACATTTGGCCAAACGCCGCCATGTCCCAGGGACGCCAAGGATCGCGGCCCAAAAAGCCAGGCAACAAATACACCCCGCACAACAGCAGCAGACCCCAGCGTGGCAGTCGGCGCACGCCGCTTTGGGCAACGATGGCGGGATTGAGCGTGTTCAAGTTTTCAGGGCTTGGTGGGCCTTCAGGGTAGAGTGGTCAGCCATAAAAAAAGCAGCGCGGTCGTCCCGTGCTGCTTTTGTATGGGTGAAGACGGCTTACTTGGCGGCAGTCTTGTACTTGTTGCGGAATTTCTCCACGCGACCGCCCATGGTGTCGACCGACTTTTGGGTGCCGGTGTAGAAAGGGTGTGATTCGCTGGAGGTGTCCAACTTGTACAAGGGCAGCTCGCGTCCATCATCCATCTTCACCATTTCTTTGGTGTTGGCGCAAGAGCGGGTGACAAATTTAAAGCCGTTGGAGAGGTCGACAAAGCAAACCTCGCGGTAATTGGGGTGAATGCCGTCTTTCATGGGGTGTCCTTTGATCAGCTGCAACAGCCACGCCAAACCATTTTGGCGCACTTTTCGCAAAACGTGTGATTATGCCACGGCTTCAGCCGCCCCGGCGCATCAGGTCAAAGAAGTCAACGTTGGTTTTGGTCGACTTCATGTTCTTGAGCATCAACTCCATCGACTCAATTTCATCCATGTTGTAGATGAACTGTCTGAGGATGCGGGTTTTTTGCAAAATCTCGGGCTGCAGCAGCAATTCTTCGCGGCGGGTTCCGCTGCGGTTGAGTTGAATGGCTGGGAACACCCGTTTTTCGTACAGGCGGCGATCGAGGTGGATTTCGCAATTGCCGGTGCCTTTGAACTCTTCAAAAATCACTTCGTCCATGCGGCTGCCCGTATCAACCAAGGCCGTGCCAATGATGGTCAAGGAGCCGCCCTCTTCAACTTTGCGCGCGGCGCCGAAAAATCGTTTGGGGCGCTGCAGCGCATTGGCGTCCACGCCGCCAGAGAGCACCTTGCCGGAGCTGGGCACCACGTTGTTGTAGGCGCGGGCCAGGCGGGTGATGGAGTCGAGCAAGATGACCACATCTTTTTTCAATTCCACCAGGCGTTTGGCCCGTTCAATCACAATCTCTGCCACATGCACATGGCGCGCTGCCGGTTCGTCAAAGGTCGAGGCGATGACCTCGCCGCGCACGCTGCGCTGCATCTCGGTCACTTCTTCGGGGCGCTCATCGACCAACAACACCATCATGTGGCTGTCGGGATAGTTGGCGGTGATGGCATGGGCGATGTGCTGCATCATCACGGTTTTGCCGCTTTTGGGCGGGGCAACCAGCAAGGCGCGCTGACCTTTGCCAATCGGGGCAATGATGTCAATGATGCGCCCGGTAATGTTTTCTTCGCCTTTGATATCGCGCTCAAGCCGCATGTGTTCCTTGGGGAACAAGGGCGTGAGGTTTTCAAACATGATCTTGTGTTTGTTGTTCTCAGGCAAATCGCCGTTGACCTTGTCCAATTTGGTCAGCGCGAAATAACGCTCGCCGTCTTTGGGGATGCGCACCTCGCCTTCCACCATGTCGCCGGTGTGCAGGTTGAAGCGGCGCACTTGGCTGGGGCTGATGTAGATATCGTCGGTGCTGGCGGTGTAGCTGGTGTCTGGGCTGCGCAAAAAGCCAAAACCGTCGGGCAGGATTTCGAGCACGCCGTCGGCAAACACCTGTTCACCAGCGCGGGCGCGTTTTTTGATGATGGCAAACATCAACTCTTGCTTGCGCATGCGGCCCGTGTTTTCGATTTCGAGCGCTTCGGCCTGCTTGAGCACTTCAGACACGTGCAGTGCCTTGAGTTCGTTCAGATGCATGGAAAGACTCCTGCGATGGAGTTCATAAATAAATGGGGGGAGGGGGGAGCGGCCGCAAGGGCCATTCGATCCGCTGGGGATCCCGTCAATCGGATTGGACAGGAGGCATCAACGGGATGATTATGACAGGAAAAAAACCTGGGTCGGCGGACCCAGGTGGCGGGGGTTCAGGTCAATTGCTGATCGATGAACTCGGTCAATTGGGCCTTGCTCAGGGCCCCCACCTTGGTCGCGGCCAGTTGACCGTCTTTGAACAGCATCAGGGTGGGGATGCCACGGATGCCAAATTTGGCAGGGATGTCGCGGTTTTCGTCCACATTCATTTTGGCAATTTGCAGCTTGCCTTGATAACCGTTGGCGACATCGTCCAGGATCGGGGCAATCATCTTGCAAGGGCCGCACCACTCGGCCCAGTAGTCCACCAACACCGGTGTTCCCGATTGGAGAACATCGGCTTCAAAGGATTGGTCGGTGATGTGTTTGATGAGGTCGCTGGCCATGTGTTGTCCTGTGGTGGTGTGGCGAATTGAATGCAGATTGTGACAGAAAGAGCTGATTTCAAGTGGCCCCCGCGCGACCCGGCGGGCTCGCCAGGGGTGACCCATGGGGTCTGAGGGGGCAGTGGGCTGGCGCGCTGTGCGCTGGACCACAAGAGGGGAGTTGACGAGCCTTGACCCCGGCACTGGTTCCACAGTTAGAGCTGCTTGGTTCCCCACCTGACTCGGTTGGCCGCTTAGCCATGCGGGAAGGCCCGTCGAGGTCGATTGTAGGTCAAGGGGGCGGGGGCGTCATAGAATCCCGGCCATGTCTTACTTGGTGCTCGCTCGCAAATACCGCCCCAAAAACTTCACCGAGATGGTGGGGCAGACCCATGTGGTGCGGGCGCTGGTCAATGCCCTGACACAACAGCGTTTGCACCATGCCTATTTGTTCACCGGCACGCGGGGGGTGGGCAAAACAACCGTGTCACGCATTTTGGCCAAGTCGCTCAATTGCCAGGGCGTGGATGGTCAAGGTGGCATCACCGCTGAGCCCTGCGGCGTGTGCGATGCCTGTCGCGACATCGATGCCGGGCGTTTTGTGGACTACACCGAACTCGATGCGGCCTCCAACCGGGGTGTGGATGAGGTTCAAGCCTTGCTGGAGCAAGCGGTTTACAAACCGGTTCAGGGCCGCTTCAAGGTGTTCATGATCGACGAGGTGCATATGCTCACCAACACGGCGTTCAATGCCATGTTGAAGACCTTGGAGGAGCCGCCCGATTACCTCAAATTTGTGCTCGCCACCACCGATCCGCAAAAAGTGCCGGTCACTGTGCTGTCGCGCTGTTTGCAATTCAATTTGCGGCCCATGGCGCCGTCGGTGTTGGTCGATCACTTGGTGCATGTCCTGCAAGCCGAAGGGGTACCGCATGAGATGCCGGCCTTGCGCTTGATGGCCCGCGCAGCCCGGGGTTCCATGCGGGATGCGCTAAGCCTGACCGACCAAGCCATGGCATTTGGTGCCGGGCAGGTGATGTTGGAGCCGGTGCAGCAGATGCTGGGATCAGTCGATCGCGGCCATGTGTTTGGCTTGATCGAAGCCTTGGCCCATGGAAACGGGCAGCAAGTGGTGCACACGATTGAGCAATTGCGCGCGCAAGGCTTGAATGCAGCATCCACCTTGGAAGACATGACCGTGGTGTTGCAGCACATGGCGGTGTTGCAAGCGGTGCCTGGCGCCAGTGAAGAAACCGATGCGGACGAAGACGCCCAAACCGAGCGCCAATTGGCCAGCCTGATGCCGTCCGATGAAACACAACTGCTCTACAGCATGTGCTTGCATGGGCGAGCCGAGCTGGGTTTGGCACCGGATGAGTATGCGGCCCTGACCATGGTCTTGTTGCGCTTGCTGGCATTCAAATCTCCGCAACAGCCCAGCGCCGACACGGAAAAAAAAAGCCTGAAAACAGCCAGCCCTGAGCTGGCGCATCCCAGCGCCATTTCGGCCCCAGCAGCCCCAAAGCCAATCAATAGCGGCTCAGTCAGCCCCCAGCCGGCACCCGTGGCGTTGCCCTTGGCGGGCCCGACGCCAAACCCTTTGCCCCAGTCTGTTGCAACTGCTGAAGCTGAGCATTTGCCACCCGGTCGCCAAGTGCCGGTGCGCGACACTTCCGCCAGCCCAAACTTGGCTCGCTCCGACAGTCCCCAGTCTGTTGCCTCGGGTGGTGGGGCGATACCGGTGCGTGACCTAGGGCCTGCAGCCGAGCGCTTGGACAAACCCCAGGCACCCACCGAGTTGGTCTTGGTCACCTCTGAAGAGGGGGATTTTTGGCATGCACTGGTGCAACAAATGGTGGCGGCAGAGCGCATCACCGCCTTGGTGCGCGAATTGGCTTTGCAGTCGCAATTGGTGGGCCGCGATACCCAACAATGGTTGCTGCGCACAGAGCGTGAGTCTTTGCACAACCCCATTGCGCGCGAGCGACTGGAGCAAGCCTTGGCAGATACCGGTCATGCTGTTCGCCTGACGCTTGAAGTGGGGCGTGTGATGGACAGCCCGGCCAAACGCGCAGCGGCCTTGGCCGCGCAACGTCAACGAGAGGCCGAAGCCATCATCCTGCACGACCCCTTTGTGCAAAAAATCATGCGTCAATTTGACGCGAAAATTGTTCCCGGATCCCTTAAACCCGCATGAAAGAAACACACCATGTTCAATAAAGGACAACTCGCTGGCCTGATGAAGCAAGCCCAAGCGATGCAAGACAACATCAAAAAAACCCAAGATGAACTCGCCACCATCGAGGTCACCGGAGAGTCGGGCTCGGGCCTGGTCAAGGTGCTGATGACCTGCAAGCACGATGTCAAACGGGTGAGCATCGATGCCAGCTTGCTCAGCGACGACAAAGACATGTTGGAAGACCTGGTGGCCGCCGCCTTCAATGATGCGGCGCGCAAAGCCGCCGAAACCACAGAGGCCCGCATGGGCAAACTCAATGCCGGCATGCCCCCCGGCATGAAGCTGCCCTTTTGATGTCGACCAGCCCAGCCCTGGAGGCCTTGATGGCGGCTCTGCGCCGCTTGCCAGGGGTGGGCGTCAAATCGGCCATCCGCATGGCCCATCATTTGCTGCAAAACGACCGCGAAGGTGCCCATTTGATGTCCCAAGCCATCGCGCAAGCTTTGGACAAAGTTGGACATTGCGAGCGCTGTCACACCTTGTCGGAATTGAGCGTGTGCGTCACCTGTGCCGATCCAGCCCGAGACCCTACGCGCTTGTGTGTGATTGAAACACCGGCCGATCAATTGGCCTTGGAGCGCACCGGCGCTTACCAGGGAACCTACTTCGTGTTGATGGGTCGCATCAGCCCCATCGAAGGTCTGGGTCCGCATGAAATGGGTTTGCAAAAACTCATCGACCGCGCTTGTGATGGACAGGTTCAAGAAGTGATTTTGGCCACCAACTTCACCGCAGAGGGAGAGGCCACAGCCCATGTGATTGGCGAGGTGTTGAAAAAGCGCGGCATCGCGGTCAGTCGTTTATCGCGGGGTGTGCCCATTGGCAGCGAGCTGGAGTTTGTTGATTTGGGCACCATTGCCCATGCCCTGCTCGATCGACGCAGCACCTAAGTGATAACCCTCTCGGGATGACACCGATGCGTTCTGGGGTCTGCAGGGCTATGCTTTTCACTCGCCCTGCTGACCATTTTTTAAAGTCCAGCCCATGAACGCTTTTGAACTCAACCGCCGACAAATCATCCGTGCCACCGCTTGGGCAGGCTTGGGCTTGGCCTGGTCTGGAGCACAGGCCCAAAACGGCAAACTTGAAAAAACCAAGGTGTCCATTGCGGTTGGCGGCAAAGCCTCTTTTTATTATTTGCCATTGACCCTGGCCGAGCAATTGGGCTACTTCAAGGCTGAGGGCTTGGAGGTGGAAATCAGCGATTTTGCCGGTGGCACCCAGGCTTTGCGGGCAGTGGTCGGTGGGTCGGCCGATGTGTGCTCTGGGGCCTATGAGCACACCATCAATTTGCAAGGCAAATCCCAAATCTTCAAAGCTTTTGTGCTGCAAGGAAGAGCCCCCCAAATTGCCATTGGGGTGTCAACCAAAACCATGCCGCAATACAAAACCCTGGCTGATCTGCGCGGTAAAAAAATTGGTGTGTCGGCCCCTGGGTCTTCGACCAATATGGTGGCCAACCTGATTTTGTCGCGCGCCGGCCTCAAGGCCAGTGACGTCAGCTTCATCGGCGTGGGCACGTCAGCGGGTGCTTTGTCGGCCATGCGCAGCGGTCAAATCGACGCCATCAGCAACATCGACCCGGTGATGACCATGCTGGAGCAAAAAGGGGATGTGAAGATCATCTCCGACACCCGCACCATCAAGGGCACAGTCGAGGTGTTTGGTGGCCCCATGCCGGCCGCTTGCCTGTATGCACCGGCCGACTATCTCGCACAAAATCCCAACACCTGCCAAGCCTTGGCAAACGCCATCGTGCGCGGCTTGAAATGGCTGCAGACCGCAGGCCCATCGGATATTTTGAAAACCGTGCCCGAAAGTTATTTGTTGGGCGACCGGGCCCTGTATTTGGCCTCGTTTGACAAAATTCGCGAGGCCTTGAGCCCCGATGGCATCATCCCGCCAGAAGGCACCAAGACCGCGCTCAAGGCCTTGGCCAGCTTTGATGAAACGCTCAAGGCCGACAAAATTGACTTGTCCAAAACCTTCACCAACGACTTTGCCCGCCGCGCCAAGGACAAGTTCAAAGCCTAAGGTGCTTTGCATGGCCCATTCGCGTGTGAATACGCCCTGATGGACACCCCCGCGCTCGAGCTGTGCAACATCTCTTGCACCTTTCGCCCCCGTTCCCCGGCGGAACCCGCATACACCGCGGTGGCCGATACGTCTTTGCTTGTTCAACCGGGTGAATTTGTCTCGGTGGTGGGCCCCACGGGCTGTGGCAAATCGACCTTGCTCAATGTGGCGGCTGGTTTGCTCACGCCCAGTCTGGGTGAGGTGCGCGTGTTCGGGCAAGTGCTGCAGGGCATCAATGCCCGTGCGGGCTATATGTTTCAAACCGAAGCCCTGATGCCTTGGCGCAGCGCTTTGGACAATGTGTTGCTGGGTTTGCAGTACCACCACACCGAGGCGCAAGCCGCGCAGCAATTGGCCCTGGATTGGCTCGCGCGCGTGGGTTTGTCGGGTTTCGAAGACCGCTATCCGCACCAGCTCTCCGGGGGCATGCGCAAGCGCGTGGCTTTGGCCCAAACCCTGGTGCTTGACCCCGATATCATTTTGATGGACGAACCGTTCTCCGCCCTGGACATCCAAACCAGGCAGTTGATGGAAACCGAGGTGCTCGAACTCTGGTCGCGTAAAAAAAAGGCCGTTCTTTTCATCACCCACGACTTGGACGAAGCCATTGCCATGAGCGACCGGGTGGTGGTTTTGTCGGCCGGGCCGGCCACGCACCCCATCGGCGAGTTTCAAATTGACTTGCCTCGGCCCCGCCATGTGGCCGAGGTGCGCTCGCAAGCGCGTTTCAATGCATTGCACGGACAAATTTGGGAGTTGCTGCGCGATGAAGTGCTCAAGGGCTATGCCCAGCAATTGCGCAAAGCCTGAGGCAACAACACCATGTGGTCCCTGATCAAACCCCAAGAATCGAATTTGCGCTGGTGGCAAGTGGGCCTGTTGGTGGCGGTGTTGGCCTTGTGGCAATGGGCCAGCACCGACCCAAAGCTGGCTTTTTTTCTGGGCAACCCGGTGCAGGTCATGGGCCGGGTGTGGAGTTGGTTTGCGCCCATCGACCTGCCCCCCAACTTTTTCTTTCCAGATGGGCTCAAAGGCCGGGCTGACATTTATATCCATTTGGGCGTGACCCTGCTCGAGACCGTGTTGGCATTCGGCTTGGGCACCTTGCTGGGCTTGGTGTGTGGCTTGTGGTTGGCGCTGAGCCCCTTGGCCAGCGCCATTCTGGACCCATACATCAAGGCGGCGAACGCCATGCCCCGGGTGATCTTGGCGCCCATTTTTGCCATGTGGTTTGGCCTGGGCATTTGGAGCAAGGTGGCCTTGGCCGTGACCCTGGTGTTTTTCATTGTCTTTTTCAACGTCTACCAGGGTGTGCGCGAAGTCAGCCCAGTGTTGTTGGCCAACGCGCGCATGCTGGGTGCAAAGCAAAAGCAATTGTTGCGCACTGTTTATTTGCCCAGCGCCACGAGCTGGGTTTTCTCCAGCCTGCACACCTCGGTGGGCTTGGCTTTTGTGGGGGCCGTGGTAGGTGAGTACCTGGGTTCAGCGCGGGGTGTGGGTTATTTGATCCAACAAGCTGAAGGGACCTTCGATATCAACACGGTGTTTGCAGGTATCACTATTTTGACTACTTTTGCCCTGTTGCTCGATGGGGCAGTGGGGCGCTTGGAGCGCCACTTGATGGTGTGGCAGCCACGCAGCGCCGAAAACGAACGGCTCTGAAGGGGCGTTCCCCCATGCAGGGGCTAACCCATGGCGGCGTTAACGCGCTTTGGCGGTTTGTACCTCGGTACCCGATTTTCCCGTTGGTTTTTTCTTCGCTTGGGCCTTGGATTGGCCTTTGGCAGCGCCAGGTTTGGCCGCCACATATACCACCAGCGTTTGGCCGGCTTTGAGCGGACTGCGAGGGCTGAGCTTGTTCCACTCGGCCAATTGCGTCGCACTCACTTTGTAGCGCGCAGCCACTGCATCCAGGTTGTCTTGCGGCTTGGCTTTGACCGTCAGCCGCCTGAGTTGCGCCTCGGGGGACAGGTCCAAGCGCCCGTTATCGGCGATGGCCGGGGAAACGTCATCTTCCATGCGGGCGGTGCGTGGCACCAGCAGGGCAGAGCCAGACTTGATCAACATGTGGGGCGGAATGCCGTTGAGGGCGCGGAAATCGGCCTCAGGCATTCCCGCACGTTTGGCCGCTTCAGCCACTTTGATGCTGTGCGGGGTCACCCAAGCGGTCCAACTGGCCATGCGCGCTTCACCATGTTGGGCAAAGTTGCGCATGAAAATTTCAGCGTTGTCCCAAGGCAGCAGCAATTGGGGGGTGCCTGCAGCCAACAGCACGGGCCGGTGGGCCGAGGGGTTGAGCGACTTGAAATCCTCCACCGAGATGTCAGCCAGTTTGGCCGCCAAGGTGACGTCAATATCCCGCGTCAGGGGCACGGTTTGAAAATAGGGGTGGTTGGGAATGTGGGGCAATTGCAGGTTGTACAACTGGGGCATGGCCACAATGTTTTTCACCGCTTGCAATTTGGGCACGTAGTAACGGGTCTCATTGGGCATATTCAGGTCGGTATAGGACATGCCCAATTGGTTGCGCTGATTGCGCGCCAAGGCTTTGCCCACATTGCCCTCACCCCAGTTGTAGGCGGCCAAGGCCAGGTGCCAGTCGCCAAACATGTTGTACAACCTTTGCAGGTAATCCAAGGCCGCACGGGTGGAGGCCAGCACATCGCGCCGGTCGTCGCGAAACGCGTTTTGCTTGAGATCAAAGCTTTTGCCGGTGGCCGGCATGAACTGCCACATGCCAGTGGCGCGTGCGGTCGAGACGGCTTGGGGATTGAAAGCGCTCTCAATAAAGGGCAGCAAGGCCAGCTCGGTGGGCATGCCGCGGCGTTCAATTTCTTCCACGATGTGGTACAGGTATTTGCTCGACCGGTCGGTCATGCGCTGCAAATAGTCGCCCCGGGCCGCATACCACTGGGTGCGGTCTTGCGACAGGGGATGGTCCAGGTCGGGCATGGCAAAGCCGCGTCGGATGCGGTCCCACAAATCCACGGGCAGGTCCATGCGTGGCACTGTGGAGGGACTGGACTCGGAGGACGGCGTCAAGGGGCTGAGCACCACCGGTGCCCCAGTTGCGGCAGGGGTTGCAGTGGGTTTATCGACCAAGGCAGGCGTGAGTTCGCGCCAAGTCGCCGTTGTGCTGGGTGGCGTTTCGGCCGTAGCGACCTGTGCGGGCGGTGGCGTGACACAAGCGGTGGTCACACAGGCGGTGGCCAGCAGCAAAAACAGTCGATTGATCAAAATTGGTTTTTCCATTCGCGCAATTGGGCAAATACCGCCACTTCATCGTCGGCACCGGGGCTGCGTTGCTGCACCGCTTGCACCACCGAGGCTTGGCGGCTGCGCATAAAAGGGTTGATGGCCAGCTCCTGGCTCAGGGTGGAGGGCAGTGTCGGCTGCCCATTGGCACGCGTTTGCTGACAGCGCGCATGGTACGCCAGCAAATCTGCATTGTGGGGTTCTACGGCCAGCGCAAAGCGCAAGTTGGACAAGGTGTATTCGTGGGCGCAGCACACCTGGGTGTCTCCTGGCAGAGCGGCCAGTCGGTCCAGGCTGCTCAGCATTTGGGCCGCTGTGCCTTCAAACAAGCGACCGCAGCCCCCAGAAAACAAGGTGTCGCCGCAAAACAGCAAGGGGGCATCATCTTGGCCTGGGGCAAAGTAGGCAATGTGACCAGCGGTGTGGCCAGGCACATCGATGACTTCGATGCGCTGTCCCTGCCAATCAAACTGGTCACCGTCCGACAGGGCCACATAGGGGCCGGGGATGTTTTCACCCGCGGGCCCGTAAACCACTGCCTGAGTGGCTTGCCGCAGCAGGTTCACGCCCCCGGTGTGGTCCGCATGGTGGTGGGTGACTAAAATGGCGTCGAGGTGGAGTTGTGATCGGGCCAAAGCCTGCATCACCACCTCACCATCACCCGGATCCACCACCACCGCGCGGGTGCTGTCATGCCACAGCCACAGGTAGTTGTCGTTGAAAGCGGGCAGTGGTGTCAGTTGCATGGAGCTTCAAATTATAGAAACCCCTGGATTGAACGCTTGGTGGCAAAGCCCACCCGGTCAATATCTGTTGGATTGGCAGCAAACGCAGTTTGACCGCGTGGTCGGCGATGTGTTTGGTTACCACGCTTTGCAACTGGGTTTGCCACACATCGATACCTTGCGCCACAACCGCATGCCCCACCGCTGGATGGCCTGCCGCAACCATGCCGACCTCGCCCTGTGGTTGGCACAACCCCAGCAAGCCCAAGATCCGGGGGCCAAGCGCTCGGTTTTTGTCACCGAATCCGTGGCCTTGCCGTTCCCCGATCAATCTTTGGACTTGGTGGTGCTGCCCCACGGTCTGGAAACCAGCCTGGACCCCCATACCACCCTGCGCGAAGTCGAGCGGGTTTTGGTTCCCGAAGGCCGGTTGGTGATATCAGGGCTCAACCCGATGAGTTTGTGGGGCTTGCGCCAGCAAAGAACGCGTTGGTTCAAGCGCTGGGGTGCCACAGATCAATTTGTCCCCGAGGTCTCGGATTGGATGGCTTATTGGCGACTGCGCGATTGGCTGAAATTGCTGAGCTTTCAGGTCGAAAGCGGCGGATTTGGCATTTACCGTCCCGCCGTGGACAAGCAGGTGTGGTTGCAGCGCTGGTCTTGGATGGACCCAGCCGGTGACCGCTGGTGGCCGATTTTGGGGGCGGCCTATTTCTTGGTGGCGATCAAACGGGTGCATGGCATGCGCCTGTTGGGGGCCACATGGCGGCGTCCAGGGGCGGCGGCGGTGCGCCAAACCAGCACAGCCAAAACCCGCCCTGCCACCAGTCAGCGACAAAGCAGCGAGGTGCCTCATGAAGTCGGTTGAGATTTACACCGACGGCGCTTGCAAAGGCAACCCAGGCCCCGGGGGGTGGGGCGCGGTGCTGATCAGCGCGGGGCGCGAAAAAGAGATTTTTGGTGGGGAAAGCCTGACCACCAACAACCGCATGGAGTTGATGGCGGTGATCGAGGCTTTGCGCGCTTTGAACCAGCCCTGCGCGGTGGTATTGCATTTGGATAGCGAGTATGTGCGCAAGGGCATCACCGAATGGATCGCTGGTTGGAAGGCGCGCGGCTGGCGCACGGCATCCAAGCAGCCGGTCAAAAACGTGGATTTGTGGCAAATGCTCGACGATGTGGTTCACCAATCGGGCCACGCCATTGATTGGCGCTGGGTCAAAGGCCATTCCGGCAACCCTGGCAATGAGCGGGCCGATCATTTGGCCAATTGCGGCGTGGATTCGGTGATGTCATCTATGTGACAGCTGGGCGATCGTCTTTATCGGCGTGGCAGGATTCAGAGCCTGCGGATTTACCCCACAATCAGCGCTTATTTCTGAAATTTGTCTTTTCCAACATTCTGAGACATGGCAACAAAAATCATTTACCCCTTGGTCGCGGTCATTGGCATTGCAGCGGCCTCCGGCGCTGCCTGGTGGCTCCAGCAACCTGGCAAGTCCATCTCGGATATCGTTAACTTCAAACCCGCTACCGGGCCTGCACCCGCGGGTGGTGGAGCGCCGGGTGCAGCTGGCCCAGGGGGCGGCGCACCAGGCGGTCCGCGTGCCATGGGTGTGGAAGTGACCCAGGTCAGCAAAATCAGCATCCGCGACGACGCCCAGACCGTGGGCACCTTGCGCTCACGCCAAAACGTGATGTTGCGCCCTGAGGTGGCCGGTCGCGTGTTGACCTTGGGCTTCACCGACGGCAACCGTGTGCGCGCCGGTCAATTGCTGGTGCAACTCGATGACACCTTGCAACGCGCCGAGGTGCAGCAGTCTTTGGCCCAAGTGTCGATCGCCAGTGCCAACCACAAACGCAACCAAGACTTGGTGGCGCAAAACTTTGTCGCTCAACGCGTGCTCGACGAAAGCGGTGCGAGTTTGCAAGTGGCGCAAGCCCAGTTGGCCTTGTCCTGTGCGCGGCTAGACCGCATGCGCATCATCGCCCCGTTTTCGGGCACTGTGGGCATTCGCAACGTCAACATCGGCGACTATGTCAAAGACGGCGCAGATTTGATCAACTTGGAAGACATTGGCACCTTGTATGTGGACTTTCGCTTGCCCGAGCGCAACCAGGGCAAGGTGGTGGCCGGTCAAGTGGTCGAACTCGACATCGATGCCATGCCCGGTCGCATGTTCAAGGCCAAAGTGGAGGCGGTGGATCCGCTGATCGATGCCAATGGCCGCTCGATTGGTGTGCGTGCCGTCATGGCCAACACGGCCGGTGAGGCTTCCTTGCCTCCCGGTGGTGGAAAAGGCGGTGTGGGTGCCACCAAAGGTTCAGCGCCTGGGGCCGCAGCCGGTTCCGCGAGCAAGGCCGGTGCGCCCGTGGGTGGTGGTGCCGCCCGCGCCCCGGTAGCGACAGCACCCAGCCCAGTGGCAGCGCCAGTGGCTGTGGCGGCTCCGTTGCCTTCGGGTTGCCCCCCCAATATATTGGCCAGCCGGGTATCTGAATTGCCCGCAGCTGCCCCCTCTGGCCCATTGCGCCCGGGCATGTTTGCCCGCGTCACCGCGGTGTTTGCTTTCAAACCCGAGGCCTTGGCCGTGCCAGAAGAAGCCATCGTTCCCCAAGCCGGGCGGCAATTCGTGTTCAAGCTGGTGGAGCCCAGCACCATGGAAAACTTGGGTGCCTTGCCACCCGATACCAAGTGGGTTTCCAAACGTGTGGAAGTGACCATTGGCATTCGCCGACCGGGGCAGGTGGAAATAATGACCGGCTTGGCCGAGGGTGACACGGTGGTGTTGGCCGGGCAACAGCGGTTGCAAAAAGACGGCACAGCGGTGCGCGTGGTCGAGCTGGGTCGGCCGGGTGGCCCTGGTGGCAAGCCGCCTGCTGGCGCACCTGGGATGCCAGCGGCATCGGGTGCACCCGGTGCACCTTCCACGCTGGCAGCGCCTGCTGCTGCACCTGCAGCAGCGGCCTCTCCCGCGGCTTCACCCGCCGCACCGGCTGTTTCTCGTTGATCCAAACGTTTTGAGGTCCTGGCATGCAACTCCCTGAAATATCGATCAGACGCCCGGTTTTTGCGACGGTGCTCTCTTTGTTGATTGTGTTGTTGGGCTGGGTGTCCTTCAACCGGCTCACGGTGCGCGAGTACCCCAAGATCGACAACCCGGTGGTCACGGTGGAAACCAAGTACGTGGGTGCCTCCAGCACGGTGGTGGAGTCCCAAGTCACCAAGGTGTTGGAGGACTCGCTGTCGGGCATCGAGGGGGTGGACGTCATCACCTCCATCAGCCGCCAAGAGCAAAGCCAAATCACCGTCAAGTTTGTTCTCTCCCGCGAGCCCGACTCGGCCGCAGCCGATGTGCGCGACAAGGTCTCTAGGGTGCGCCAGCGCCTTCCACAGGGCATTGACGAACCGGTGATCGCCAAGGTTGAGGCCGACGCCTTCCCAGTGATTTGGTTGGCTTTCAGCTCCGACACCTTAGACCCACTTCAATTGAGTGAGTTGGCCAACCGTGTGGCCAAGCCCATGATGCAAACCGCGCCGGGTGCTTCTGATGTGCGGGTTTTTGGCGAGCGCAAATACTCGATGCGCATTTGGATTGACCCCGATCGTCTGGCCGCTTTCAAGTTGACCACCCAAGATGTGGAAGACGCTTTGCGCCGATCTAACCTAGAGGTACCCGCAGGCCGCATTGAAAGCAATTTGCGCGAGTTCAACGTGACAGCGGCCACCGATTTGCAAAAGCCCACTGAATTTGGCGAGATCACCATCAAGTTGGTCAATGGCATGCCAGTGCGCATCAAAGATGTGGCCCGGGTGGCCCAAGGCCCCTTGTCTGAGCGCACGGCGACCCGGTTGAACGGTCGCGATGCGATCACCCTGGGCGTGATTCGCAATGCCACCGCCAACCCCTTGGAATTGAGCGCCGCTGTGCGTGCCATGCTCCCCAAGATTAAGGAAAACCTGCCGCCGGGCATTGAGATCGATGTGGCCAATGACAACTCGGTGTTCATTGACCGATCCATCAAAGCCGTTTACAAAACGATTCTGGAAGCCGTGGTGTTGGTGGCGTTGGTGATCTTCTTTTTCCTGCGCACCTTCCGCGCCTCCATCATTCCACTGGTCACCATCCCAGTGGCGTTGATCGGTACTTTTTCGATGATGGCCTTGTTTGGCTTCTCGATCAATTCGCTGACCATGCTGGCCTTGGTGCTGGCCATTGGCTTGGTGGTGGACGACTCCATTGTGGTGCTGGAGAACATTTACCGCCACATTGAAGAGGGCATGACACCCTTCCAAGGCGCGATCGTGGGCTCCAAAGAGATCGCCTTTGCCGTGGTGTCCATGACCTTGACTTTGGCTGCGGTGTTTGCGCCACTGGCCTTCACCCCGGGCCGCACCGGCCGCTTGTTTGCTGAGTTTGCTTTGGTCTTGGCGGGCTCGGTGATCGTGTCGGGCTTTGTAGCCCTGACCTTATCGCCCATGATGTGCTCCAAGTTGCTCAAGCACTCCGACAAACGCAACTGGTTTGACCGGAATATGGAAGTGCTTTTGCGCGGGCTTGAAAACGGTTATGGCCGCATGTTGGGCTGGACCTTGGGTGACGCCAAATTGGGGTTTTTGCGGTTTTCCCGCCGTTGGTTTGTGGTGGCCGTGATGTTGTCCGCAGCCGTGGGCACGGTGGTGTTGTTTTTGCAAACCAAGAGCGAGCTCTCTCCCATTGAGGACCGGGGTGTGATTCTGACTGTGATCAACGGGCCTGATGGCGCCACGATGAACTACACCATGAAGTATGCCGAAGCCCTGGAGAAAATTGGCGCGCGCTACCAAGCTGACTTTGACCGCATCTTCACCGTGGTGGGCAACCCGACTGTGGCCCAAGGCAATGTGTTTTTCAGGGGCTTGCCGTGGGAGCAGCGAAGCCGCACCACCATGGATGTGGCGCGAGAAATCACCCCCTTTGTGGCCAGCATGCCGGGTGTGACCGCCTTTCCGATCACGCCGCCCTCACTGGGGCAAGGCTTTCGTGAAAGGCCGCTCAACTTTGTGATCTTGACCTCGGACAGTTATCAAAACCTGTCCCAGGTGGTGCGCCAGTACCAGGAAGAAATTGCCAAAAATCCTGGCATCGTCAGTGTTGACACTGATTTGCGTTTGAACAAGCCGGAGATCAGCATGGAGGTGGACCGCGAGCGCGCCGCTGACATGGGCGTGCCCGTGGACGCCATTGCCCGCGCGGTCGAGACCATGATGGGTGGGCGCAACGTCACCCGTTACAAGCGCGAAGGTGAGCAGTATGAAGTGGTTGTGCAAACCACTGCAACTGGTCGCGACACCCCCAATGACATTGAAAAGATTTTCGTGCGGGGCCGCAATGAGGCCATGATTCCCTTGTCGGCTTTGGTCAAAATCAAAGAGGTGGTGGTGCCGCGTGAGTTGAACCACTTCAGCCAGCGCCGCAGTGCCACCATCACCGCCAATTTGGCCCCCAATTACTCTTTGGGTGAAGCCTTGGTGTTCATGAAGGATGTCTCGAAAAAAGTGCTCAAGCCTGGATATTCCACCGACTTGAACGGCACTTCGCGTGAGTTTGTCGAGTCATCGGGCTCCTTGGCCTTGGTGTTTGTGCTGGCTTTGTTGTTCATCTTTTTGGTCTTGGCCGCGCAATTTGAGAGCTTTGTGGACCCGTTTGTGATCTTGCTATCGGTGCCCTTGTCCATGGTGGGTGCCTTGCTCGCGCTCAAGTGGTCGGGGGGGTCGCTCAATGTGTTCAGCCAAATTGGCCTGATCACCTTGGTGGGATTGATCACCAAGCACGGCATTTTGATTGTGGAGTTTTCCAACCAAATGCGCGGCAAGGGCAAGAGCACCATGGTGGCGGTGAAAGAGGCTGCCACCATGCGTTTGCGCCCCATTTTGATGACCACCGGCGCCATGGTGCTGGGGGCCATTCCGCTGGCCATGGCCACGGGCGCGGGTGCAGAAAGCCGGCGTCAAATTGGGTGGGTGATTGTGGGCGGCATGTCGCTGGGCACCTTGCTGACCATCTTTGTGGTGCCCACCATGTACACCTTGTTTGCCCGCAAGTCCACGCCGGGCGCCATCACCACCGTGATTCAAGAGCCAGGCCACGACCCGGCCTGATACCGGCCGGTGTTTGACGGCGCTTAAATCGCGCCGTCAAACAGCATCACATCCACCGGGTCGCCCTCGGCCACATGGCCTTGGTCGTGGTGCAACACGATCAAGGCATTGCCTTGCACCATGGAGCTGAGCACGCCCGAGCCTTGGTTGCCGGTGGTGCTAACTTGCAAAGTCCCGTTGTCTGAGCGGCTGACCACCCCACGTTGGTATTCGGTGCGCCCCGCTTTTTTGCGCATGGCTTGCTGGCTTTGTGCCCGCACCAGCAGGGGGGGTGCATCAGTGCAGCCCATCATGCGCCACAGGGCAGGGCGCACGAAGGCCAAAAACGTGACCATCACCGCCACCGGGTTGCCCGGCAGGCCAAACATCAGGGTCTGGCCCATGCGACCCACCGCCATCGGGCGGCCCGGGCGCATGGCAATGCGCCAAAAGTCCACGTCACCGAGTTCGCGCATCAAGGCCTTGGTGTGGTCGGCCTCGCCCACGCTCACACCGCCACTGGTGATGATGGCGTCTGCCCGCTGGGCGGCTTCTTCAAAGGCGGCGCGCAAGCGGTGGGGGTCGTCAGGCACCACGCCCAAATCTATCCATTCGCAGCCCATGCGCTGGAGCAAGCCACAAACGGTGTAGCGGTTGCTGTCGTACACCGCGCCCTCACGGGGCACCTGGCCGAGGCTCAAAATTTCGTCGCCGGTTGAGAAGTAAGCCACCCGCAGGCGCTGGCGCACCGCCACTTCGGGCAGTCCCAAACTGGCCAACAAGCCCCATGCCGCGGGGGTGAGCCGTTGGCCTTGGCGCAGGGCGGCTTGTCCTTGGGCTATGTCTTCGCCACGCAAGCGCCGGTTGTCGCCGGTGTGTACCCGCCCAAGGGGAACGGTGATGCGATCGCCTTGAACCTGCACCATTTCATGTGCCACCACGGTGTCCAACCCGGCAGGCATGATGGCCCCGGTGGTGATGCGCAGGCATTGACCCGTCTGGGGCGGCGGACCGGCCCAGGCCGCGCCCGCCAGGGCGTGGCCCACGCATTGCAGCACCGTTGGCTCGGTGGCGGACAGGTCCGAACCGGCGAAAGCAAAGCCATCCATGGCCGAGTTGTCGTGGGGCGGGACATCGACGGGGGACACCACATCGCGGGCCAATATGCGTTCACCCGCGGCCATGACCGGTAAGGTCTCTACAGGGCCGTCATGCCGCAAGGGTGCGAGTTGCTTTAAAAAAGCCTGAACCTGTGGCACTGACAGGGCTTGCGGGTCATAGCCTTCCAGGGCGGCGGCGATTTGCGCCAGTGACTTCATCACCATGCCCGGCTAACTGGACAGCCGCTGCAATTCGGCCAAGGTGTTGGCATTGGCAAACGCGCGTGGATCGTCGTGGGCTTGGTTGAAGGGCACCAAGACCGTGGGGTGTTGGGCGGTCCATTGGTCAATTTTGCGCCCCCCACCTTGGGTGAAGCGCGCCAAGCTTTCGAGCAAGGACACCGGCAGCAGGCAAAACACCGGCTGGGTGCGCAGTTGGGTTTGGCCGGTGGCATCGGTTTCCAAGCCGCTGGCCATGGCGATGGCCTGGTCTGACCCGCTCAAGGCCTGGGCCATGCGCTCGGCCAAGTCGGTGGGGAACCAGGGCGTATCGCAGGGCACAGTCAACAGGTAAGGGGTTTCGCATCGCTCCAAGCCCGTCAAAAAACCGGCCAGGGGTCCGGGATGGTCACTCAAGGTGTCGGGCCACACTGGTGCGCCAAAAGCCTCGTAAGCGGCCAAGTTGCGGTTGGCATTGATCATGGTTTCGCCCACTTGATGACTCAGGCGCATCAATGTGTGCAAGGCCAGGGGGAGACCTTGAAAATTTTGCAGGCCTTTGTCCACCCCACCCATGCGGGAGCCCCGCCCACCGGCCAAAACCAGACCAGTGATGTCTTGCGAGGCGATGCTGTGGGTCATGCTTGGGCGTGCTGGTAGGCTGCGGGCAGGTTCAGAGCTGGGCCTCAGCCCCCGATGTAGCTCATTTCGACGCGCTTGAGCCCGCTGCCCGAGGGGCCTTGTTGGGCGCCGCGCAGTTCGGAGTAACGGTCGTCGCGGCCATGCCAAATTTGAGCAATGGCCGCGCTGAGTTGTGCATCGCTGGCGCCATGGCGCACCAAGCTGCGCAAGTCGTGCCCCTGCGATGCAAACAGGCACAGGTAGAGCTGACCTTCGGTGGATAAGCGAGCCCGGTTGCAGTCACCGCAAAAAGCCTGGGTCACGCTGCTGATGAAGCCCACTTCACCCAAGGCCGGGTCGTGTTGGCCGTCCGCTCCCGCGTGGCCCCAACGCTGTGCGGTCTCTCCAGGCGTTGATGCCGACAAGGACACCAATTGAAATTCGGTTTGCAGCAATTGGAGCAATTCACGCGAGGGGACCACCTCATCCATGGCCCAGCCATTGGTTTCGCCCACATCCATGTACTCAATGAAGCGCAAAGCCATGCCGCTGCCCAGGAAGTGCCGCGCCATGGGCAAGACCTCGCCCAGGTTGGTGTGGCGCTTGACCACCATGTTGATCTTGATGCCGCTGGGCCTGCCCGAGGCGTCAACGCCCAAGCCAGCATCGACCGCTGCTTGGATGCCGTTCAGCACATCGCTGACCGGAAAGTCCACATCGTTCATTTGGCGAAACACGGTGTCGCTCAATCCGTCCAGGCTGATGGTGATGCGCTTCAAGCCCGCCTGCTGCAAAGCTGGGGCCTTGCGCGCGAGCAATGAGCCGTTGGTGGTCAAGGTGAGGTCCAATGGCAAACCATCGGGTGTGCGCAGCTCAGACAGTTGCGCCACCAGCACCTCGATGTGTTTGCGCAGCAATGGCTCACCGCCGGTAAGTCGAATTTTTTGCACCCCATGGGCCACAAATTGGCGCGCCACCCGGGTGATCTCTTCAAAGCTCAGCAGCGAGGACTGGGGCAAATAGGTGTAGCTGTTGTCAAACACCTCTTTGGGCATGCAGTAATTGCAGCGGAAGTTGCAGCGGTCGGTGACGCTGATGCGCAAGTCGCGCAAAGGCCGCTGGCGTTGGTCACGCAGCAGACCCGTCGGCGCAACCAGGGGCATGGGTAAATCCCAGGCCTGGCCTTGGTGGCGCTGATCGATCAAAGGAATGGTGCGTAAACCCATGCGTTGATTGTGCCCGAGGCAAAAAAAGACCCGCGCAAGCGGGTCTTTGGGGAGCGCAGCAGTTTTACTTGCTGGCTGCTGGGGCGGGCGCAGAAGCCTCAGCCGCAGGTGCCAAGGTGGGCGCTGTGGCGGTGCTGGCCGCTGGTGCCACCACCGCTGGTGGCGTGGTCACGTGGGCTGGCGCCGCTTTGGGCGTGTTATTGCCAGGCAGGATGGGCACAATCAGCAAGGCCACGATGTTGATGATCTTGATCAACGGGTTCACGGCGGGACCGGCGGTGTCTTTGTAGGGGTCGCCCACGGTGTCACCGGTCACAGCCGCTTTGTGCGCTTCGCTGCCTTTGCCGCCAAAGTTTCCATCTTCGATGTACTTTTTGGCGTTGTCCCAAGCACCGCCGCCGGTGCACATGGAGATGGCCACGAACAGGCCGGTCACGATGGTGCCCATGAGCAAACCACCTAAGGCGGCAGGGCCCAGGGTCAGGCCCACAATGACGGGAACCACCACGGGCAGCAGTGAGGGCACCACCATTTCCTTGATGGCCGCAGTGGTCAGCATGTCCACGGCAGCGCTGTAATCGGGCTTGCGTTTGCCGGCCATGATGTCACCGTCTGCGAACTGGCGGCGCACTTCTACCACCACCGAACCTGCGGCACGGCCCACGGCTTCCATGGCCATGGCACCAAACAGGTAGGGGATCAAGCCGCCGATGAACAAGCCCACAATGACTTTCGGATCGCTCAGGCTGAACATCACCTCCAAGCCACGGCTTTCCAGCGAGTGGGTGTAGTCGGCAAACAGCACCAGGGCGGCCAAACCGGCGGAACCGATGGCATAACCTTTGGTCACGGCTTTGGTGGTGTTGCCCACCGCGTCCAAGGGGTCGGTCACGTCACGCACAGACTTGGGCAGCTCGGCCATTTCGGCAATGCCACCGGCGTTGTCGGTGATGGGGCCGTAGGCGTCCAAGGCCACCACGATGCCGGCCATGCTGAGCATGGCGGTAGCTGCGATGGCAATGCCATACAACTCGCCCAGTTGGTAGGCCGACAAAATGCCTGCACACACCATCAGCACCGGCCAGGCGGTGGAGCGCATGGACACGCCCAGGCCGGCAATGATGTTGGTTCCGTGGCCAGTGGTGGAAGCTTGTGCAATGTGTTTGACCGGCGGGTATTGGGTGCCGGTGTAGTACTCGGTGACCCACACCAAGGCGGCGGTCAACAGCAATCCGACCGCACAAGCGCCCCACAGGCGAATTTGGGTGCCAGCACCCAAGGCGTCGTCGGGCATGATGGCCTTGGTGACGAAATAAAACGCCACCAACGACAGCACGCCAGCCACGGCCAAACCCTTGTACAGGGCAGGCATGACGTTTTTCATGCCGGGTGAGGCTTTGACGAAAAAGCAACCAATGATGGAGGCAATGATGGACACCCCGCCCAGCACCAAGGGGTAGAGCACGGCTGCCATCGGGGCTGCATTCACCATCAATGCACCCAAGACCATGGTGGCAATCAAGGTCACCGCATAGGTTTCAAACAAGTCAGCGGCCATGCCAGCACAGTCGCCGACGTTGTCGCCCACGTTGTCGGCGATCACGGCGGGGTTGCGCGGATCGTCTTCGGGGATGCCCGCTTCCACCTTGCCCACCAAGTCGGCGCCCACGTCAGCGCCCTTGGTGAAGATGCCTCCGCCCAAGCGGGCGAAGATGGAAATCAGGGAAGAACCAAAGGCAAAACCCATCAAAGGATTGAGCAATGAGGCCAGGTTTTTATCGGGGGTCAGGTTGCCGTTGCCGACCAAAAACCAGAAGAAGCCACCGACGCCCAGCAGGCCCAAGCCCACCACCAGCATGCCGGTGATGGCACCACCTTTGAAGGCCACGTCCAAAGCGGGACCGATGCCGTGGGTCGCTGCCTGTGCGGTGCGCACATTGGCCTTGACCGACACATTCATGCCGATGAAGCCACAAGCCCCGGACAGCAGTGCGCCAATGACAAAACCAATGGCGGTTTGTGAGCCCAAAAAGACGGCGATCAAAATGGCCAAAACCACGCCCACCATGGTGATGGTGCGGTATTGGCGTGCCAGGTAGGCGGCGGCGCCTTGTTGAATGGCCGTCGCAATTTCTTGCATGCGGGCGTTGCCTGCGTCCATGGACAAAATGGAAGCGCGGGCCCAAAAGCCGTAAATCACGGCAATGACCCCGCACGCGAGCGCAAAAATGAGCGCTGAGTTGCCAGACATAAAGTCTCCTTAGAGTTTCCCTTGAGTGAGGTGGTCCAACACAATGGCCAGACCACGACCGATGTGTTGCTTCCTCAGACCGGTGAAATCCCCGGTGTCCGATTGGCCAACCCGTGGACTGTAAGCGAAGCGCACCTAGGGTTGACCCTTGTGCTGTCGCCTGCAAGGCCAGTGAAAGTAAAATGCGGGTTAATACGGATAAGGCCTTTTCGCCATTCTTTTTTTGTTTTGGAACTTCCATGTCACTCGATAACGTCACCCCCGGCGATCAATTGCCACACGCTTTCAACGTCATCATTGAAATCCCCATGAACGCCGACCCGGTGAAATACGAGGTAGACAAGGCCACGGGTGCGATTTTTGTGGACCGTTTCATGAGCACCTCGATGCATTACCCCACCAACTACGGCTATGTGCCCAAAACCATCAGTGGCGATGGCGACCCGGTGGACGTGCTGGTGATCACGCCCGTCCCTTTGATCCCCGGCGTGGTGGTGACTTGTCGGCCCATTGGTATTTTGAAAATGGAAGACGAGGCTGGCATGGACGGCAAGGTCTTGGCCGTGCCGACCGACAAAATTTTGTCCATTTACACCCAATGGCAAAAGCCCGAAGACTTGAACCCCATGCGCTTGAAAACCATTGCCCATTTCTTTGAGCATTACAAAGACTTGGAGCCCGGCAAGTGGGTCAAGATTTTGGGTTGGGAAGGCCCACAAGCGGCCATTCAAGAGGTGTTGGACGGTATCGCCAACTACCAAAAAGAGCACGGATTGGCCTGAGCCGGCCGCGGATTTACTCCATGGCGGCCAGGTCGTTCGCTGGTTTGTAGGGCGTGCGCTGGCCCAAGTGCTCCATGTAGTTGTCCACGCCCCGGCCCTCGCGCTCTAAAAACTGGCCAATGGCCTGGGCAAAGCGGGTGTCGGCCACCCCATGGGCGCTGTGTGTCATCACCGGCATCAAGGCCCGGGCCATCTTGTGTTCACCCTGGGCGCCGCCTTCAAAGCGCTGCACCCCGTTTCGCAAGCACCAGATCAAGGGTTGGTAGTAACAGGCCTCAAAGTGCAGGCAGTCCACCCGCTCCAGCGCACCCCAATAGCGGCCGTAGGCCACGCCAGGGCGGTCAGTGCCATCTGACAGGCCAATCAGGCTGCAGGCCATGGGCAAACCATTGCGCTCGCCCAACAACAGCAACCAGTTCTCAGGCATGTGGTCTGCCATGGCTTGGAAAAAAGACCGGCTCAGATAGGGTGCATTGCCGTGCTCTAAATAGGTGCGCTCATAACAAGCATAGAAAAAATCCCACTCGGCTCGGCCGATATCGCGACCGCGCAGGGCTTGGAACTGCACCCCAGCATCGGCCACGCGGCGCCGCTCTTGTTTGATTTTTTTGCGCTTTTCTTGTTGCAGGCTGGACAAAAAGGCATCGAAGTCGCTCCAGCCTTGGTTGTGCCAATGGAATTGCACGGTGTGGCGCTGCATCCATTGGGCCTGGGTGCAAGCAGCGATGTCTGCATCACTGCCAAACAACAGGTGCCAGGATGACAACTTTTGTTGATCGCACCATTGGCCCAAGGCGTGCAGCAGGGCCTGGCGGGCAGTGTCATCGCGCGCCAACAAGCGGCTGCCTGGTACCGGCGTGAAAGGCACGGCAACCAAGGCCTTGGGGTAATAGCTCAGGCCATGTTGCTCATAGGCGTTGGCCCAGGCCCAGTCAAACACATATTCACCATACGAGTGGCTCTTCAAGTAAAGCGGGCAGGCCGCATGCAGTTGGTCGCCTTGCCACAGGCTCAGGAACTGGGCGCTCCATCCGGTCCGCGCCGTGGCGCTGCCGCTGGTTTGCATGGCGCTCAAGTAGGCGTGGCGCATGAAGGGCGTGGGGTGGGTTTGCTGGGCCAGCAAAGCGTCCCACTGTTCGGGGTCAATGTCTTGGGGGTTGTTGTCAACCCGAATGCCATAATTCATGCGCTCAGTATCCATCCCTATTTATGACACTACTTCTCAGCGTTGCCCAGCTCAACTTTGTCGTTGGCGACATGGCGGGCAATGCCCAAAAAATCATCGAAGCTGCACGCACCGGGTACCAACGCGGGGTGCGCTTGTTGCTGACGCCAGAATTGTCGATTTGTGGCTATGCTGCAGAAGATTTGTTTTTGCGTCCGTCCTTCATCCGAGCCTGCGATGATGCCTTGAAAACCATCACCACCGCCTTGGCCGATTTAAAAGGCCTGCATGTGGTGGTGGGCCACCCCAGTGGTGGCGACAGCCGCACCCGTTCGGTGTCGGTGGTGCAGCGATTCAACCGCGCCAGTGTCCTCAGCGAGGGCCAGGTGGTGGCTTTTGCCGATAAACGCGAATTGCCCAACTACCAGGTGTTTGACGAGCGCCGCTATTTCACCCCAGGCCACAGCACCTGCGTGTTTGAGGTGGGCGGTTGGCGTGTGGGGTTGTTGATTTGTGAGGACGCCTGGTTCGAGGCCCCGGCTGCGGATGCCTTGGCCGCGGGCGCACAGGTGTTGGCCGTGGTCAATGCCTCGCCGTTTCACGTGGGCAAGGGCGGCGAGCGCGAGGCCACCATGCGCCAGCGCTGTGAGCAAACCGGTTTGCCCCTGGTCTACGCGCATTTGGTGGGCGGGCAAGACGAGGTGGTTTTTGAGGGCCGCTCTTTTGTGCTGGGCACCCATGGTGAGGTGCTCGGGCGCGCCCACAGCTTTCAAGAGCAAGCTTTTGATGTCGGTTTTGACCGGTCTGCTGGTGCCATGCGCATACAAGCCCCTTTGGCAGTACCGCAAAGCCTGGAGTCAGACCTGTGGCACGCTTTGGTCTTGGGGGTGCGCGATTACATCGGAAAAAACGGATTTCCGGGGGCCTTGCTGGGTTTGTCGGGTGGCATCGACTCGGCCCTGGTTCTGGCCGTGGCGGTGGACGCGCTCGGACCCGAACATGTGCGGGCCGTGATGATGCCTTCGCCATACACGGCCGATATCAGTTGGATCGATGCCCGCGAGATGGCCCAGCGCATGGGCGTTCGTTACGACGAACACTCCATCGTGCCGGAATTCGAAGCCTTTTTGGCCACCTTGGCCGGCGAGTTTGCGAACAGACCGGTCGATACCACCGAAGAAAACATTCAAGCGCGCATCCGGGGGACCTTGTTGATGGCCTTGTCCAACAAGTTCGGCGCCATTGTGCTGACCACGGGCAACAAAAGCGAAATGGCCACCGGCTACTGCACCTTATACGGGGACATGGCGGGTGGTTTTGCGGTCATCAAAGATGTGGTCAAAACCATGGTCTTTCGCTTGGCCCACTGGCGCAATGCCAACGACCCGTTTGGTCGGGGCTTGAACCCCATCCCAGAGCGCATCATCACGCGCCCGCCCAGCGCGGAGTTGCGACCCGACCAAACCGACCAAGACAGTTTGCCCGCTTACGAGGTGCTCGATGACATCTTGGAGCGCTTCATGGAAAACGACGAAAGCCCCGCGCACATCGTGCAGTCCGGCCACAGCCCGGCCGATGTGGAGAAAGTCACCCGCTTGATTCGCATCAATGAATACAAGCGCCGTCAGTCCCCCGTGGGCATTCGCGTCACCCACCGCAGCTTTGGCAAAGATTGGCGCTATCCTATTACCAATCGCTTCCGCGAATGACATTTCAACCTGGAGTGAACATGAAACAAATCACCGCCATCATCAAACCCTTCAAACTCGAGGAAGTGCGCGAGGCCCTGGCTGACTGCGGCGTCACGGGTTTGACTGTGACCGAGGTCAAGGGTTTTGGCCGTCAAAAGGGCCACACCGAGTTGTACCGGGGTGCTGAGTACGTGGTGGATTTTTTGCCCAAGGTCAAGGTCGAGGTGGTGGTCAAGTCGGCCGATGTGGACGCTTGTGTCGATGCCATCGTGCGGGCCGCCCGCACCGGAAAAATTGGCGATGGCAAAATCTTCATCACCTCGGTCGAGCGGGTGGTGCGCATCCGAACCGGTGAGCTGGATGAGTCGGCTGTCTAACAAAAACAGTGTTTGGGGTGGATCAGTAAAACGAGGATTCCCTGGCCATACCAAATGGCCAGATCGTGATGCATCCGAGGGGTACGAATCAATCTCAATGATGTGCGCACCCGCGAGGACTCCATCAGCAGCTTAGTTCATCTTGATGCCAGCCGCTTTGACCACACCCCCATAGAGGACCAGTTCCTTTCGGATGGTGGCGGATAAAGCTTCTGCCGTACCAGGGGTGGCCGCGATACCTGCGGCTTCAAGCTTTGCACGCACTTCGGGGTCTGCGAGTGCTGCGTTCAATTCAGTGTTGAGGCGTTCAACAATGGCACGTGGTGTTTTGACAGGCGCCACCAGGCCGACCCAAGAATTGATATCGAAGTCGGCCAATCCGGATTCGGCAAAGGTGGGAATGTCAGGGTATTGGCGCGATCGCTTGCCAGAAGGCACGCCAAGCGCCTTTAGGTTGCCAGACTTCAAATGGTTCTGCACCGAAGCCGCAGAGGCAAATGCCAGTGGCGTGTGGCCGGCCAGTGCATCGGCAATGGCGGGCGCACCACCCTTGTAGGGGATATGGACCAGGTTGGCGCCGGTTCGCTGTTTGAGCAATTCGCCAGCCAAGTGAACAATGCTGCCCGTGCCCGAGGTGCCATAGGAAACACCGCCCGGCAGTGTTTTAGACATGTCAATCAACTCTCGCATATTGTTGGCTTTGAAGCCTGGGTGCGCCACCAGGATGGTCGTGGAGTCGCCGATCTTGCCGATGGTGCTGAAGTCGCGCAGCGGGTCGAAAGGGACCTTGTCATACACATGGGGGTTGATGACGAAGGTGCCGTCCAACACCAGCAAGAGGGTATAGCCATCCGGCTCTGCACTGGCCACCACTTGACTTCCGATGTTGCCCGAAGCGCCTGGGCGGTTGTCAGGCACCACCTGCTGCCCGAGCCGCTTGCCCAAGAATTCAGCAATGATGCGACCGCTGGTATCGGTCACACCACCCGGGGCAAATGGGATCACCAACTTGATGGGTTTTGCGGGCCAAGCTGATTGCGCCAGAGCATTGGAATAGGCCAGGGTGCCAGTGGCAAGCAGCGTTCCAGCGGACTGTAGGAATGCGCGGCGGTTGGTTGGCTGGAATTGGTTGCGGATTGGGGGCATTTGGTTCTCCAAAGTGAGTCATATGGACAAAAGATCGCGCACAACCAGACGTGTCAGTTCACCGTCCGGTGATTCAAAGTGGCGCATGACGGTGTAATGGTCGCAACCTTCAAAGTCAATAAAGCGCGCTTTGGCACCTTGAGACGCGCAGGTGGCAGCAAAGCGTTCCGACTGTTCAACAAAGCCCCGGGTTTCCGATCCGCCCACAGCCACGGTCAGGGGTACAGGCTTGCAGGGGGCATGGCGCATGGGGCTCATGGCGGCAACTTGATCGGGGCGCAGGCGAATCTCCTGGTTCACAGAGATCGAAAGAACGGGTTCCAGTTCGAAGATACCACTGATGAGCACCGCCGATGACGGCATGCCCGGTGGCACAGACGCTGCATGGGCATGTTTTGCCAAGCATGCCGCAATCAGGTGTGCGCCCGCAGAATGGCCGGAAGCGCTGTATCTATGGGGGTCTGCTCCCCATTCGGCCGCATGTTCATGCACCCATGCCAGGCCGTGTGCAACTTGCTCGACGATGGCAGGTAGTTCCACTTGGGGGCACAGGTCGTAATTCATGACGATGGTTGTGATCCCATGCGGCACAAGGGCATCGGCCAGATAACTGAAATCGCTTTTGTCGCGTCCACGCCAGTAGCCACCATGTAGAAACACATGAATGGGTGCATTCGGTGGGGCCGCCTTGAACACATCCAGTGTCGCCAGGGGGCCAGGCCCATAACGCAGGTCGTAAATCCCCTTGTGACGCTGCCTGGCTTCATGGCTCAGTTGTTGGGTTCTGGCGGAATGCACTTCGACATTGGGCACCGCATGGCGCGGGTTGAATTGGGTTTCAATGTCAGTGGAATGCATGCTAATTCGTTTTTGATGGAAGGAAAGAGAGGCTTGGCTCGTTGAATTCCTAATGGTTTCCTTGGGAAAGCTTGCAGCGTGATGGTTTGCTCACTGCTTCGCCTGTTTCATCACCCATAACTCAGGGTTGGGCATATTTTGATGTATAAATTTATTGGCCACGACAGGGCCGTTCAGGGAAAAAATCATCTCATTCCAATTCATTGCCCATGACAGTCCCTCCTATACTTGATTGTGCGGGTTGACGAGTATCACCCCTCTTCATCTCTATGATCCACAGTGTATAAACAATTGGAAAACCATGTCTATTTCTCTTTATTCAGCCACGGTTCCTGTTTTGGTGCAATTGCTAACGGCTCTCAGCGAAGTGCTAAAAAAAGGCGAGGCCTTCGCTCATCAGCGAAAATTTGACCCGGCCACCTTATTGCAGTCGCGCTTATTTCCAGACATGCTGCCGTTGGTGCGTCAAGTTCAAATTGCCTGCGATTTCGCCCAAAGTGTTCCTTTTCGCATCGCTGGGCTTGAAGTGGCTGCCTACGAAGACACTGAGCAAAGTTTTGCCGAACTGCAAAGCCGCATTTCCAAAACCTTGGCGCTGATTCACGCACTGTCCCCAAGGCAACTGGATGACAGTGGGATCCAAGAGATTGTTTTGCGCCCCGGCACGCCAAAAGAGAAAAAACTATCTGTCGAAGACTATGCTTTGAAATACGGCATGCCACAATTTTTCTTCCACATCACGACCTCCTACAACTTGTTGCGCCAAAACGGCGTTGAGATCGGGAAAAAGGATTTCATGGGGTCTTACTAGCCGCCGAGGCGATGGCCTTTGGGGTCTTCTTGAAACCCCAAAGGCAGGTTCGGCACTGGCGAGCGCCAGTCCTCTAAAGTTCGTTGAGACCTTGTTCGCCAAGGTCGGCATCAACGATAGCGGTTGTGGCAACCGGTTCAGTGTTCGGTATGGCCTTTGTGTTTCAGCGCATGGGTTCGCTCCGAGATACTGTCCATGTACGCAAAGAGCACCCCCGAAATAACAAGAACAACATGAATGCCGACTTTCCATGCGATCGCTTGATCAGCTTCTGACCAGATCGCGGGCGTGTCGCCCCCGCTCTTGAGAAGGACGCCCAAATTCACGAACCCCTTGAGCAACTCGATCGCAGAGATGGCCACGATCGAGGCAATCACTTTGATCTTCAAGCCAGCAAAATCGACCTGACCCATCCATTCGGGCCGATCCTCATGACCTTTGGTGTTGATCTTGGAGACAAAGTTTTCGTAACCGCTAAAAATCACGATCAGAAGTAAGTTGGCCACCAATGAAAGATCGACCAAGGCCAAAACCGCCAGCACGACTTCGCTCTCGCTTGCGACGAAAATGTTGGGTATGGCGTGGATCAGTTCTTGTCCGAACTTCACCAGTAACAAAACGATGCCGACCACAAGCCCCAGGTAAAACGGTGCCAACAGCCACCGGCTGTTGAAAATCAAAACTTCTAATAAATGTTCAATGGCTTTCATGCGG
>Ga0209358_10000325_pt1 | contig 42429 bp, 43 predicted proteins | sample LauGreFa1BDMLBSN_2_FD_187574 | JGI IMG/M metagenome (GOLD analysis project Ga0209358, IMG submission 187574) | Freshwater lake microbial communities from Lake Michigan, USA - Fa13.BD.MLB.SN (SPAdes) (version 2) | ecosystem: Environmental > Aquatic > Freshwater > Lake | place: Lake Michigan, USA... | reverse complement strand
GGTTGCGCCATACGAATTCACCGAAGTTCAGGCCATTGACATTCTTGACATGCAATTGCGTCAACTCACGCGTTTGTCACGCATTGATCTTGAAGCAGAAATGGGACAACTCAATGAGCGCATTGCTGAACTGAAGTCAATTTTGGCTGACGACGCAAAATTGCGTGGAGTCATCTCTGAAGAGATGTTGGCTATCAAAGAAGAGCACGCAACACCTCGCGTGTGCCCCATCACTTTTGACTCAGGCGAAATGAGCATCGAAGACCTCGTTGATGACACCGAGCTTGTGGTTGTGATGACTGAAGCTCAGTACATTAAGACCGTTTTGGCTTCGAACTTCAAGAGCCAAGGTCGTGGAGGAAAGGGCGTCACTGGCGCCAAACTCAAGACCGATGACATCGTGAAGCACGTCATCTTTACTGGAGCGCATGCGTACTTGCTGTTCTTCTCAAACAGGGGACGGGTCTATCGATTGCGCGCCCACGAACTACCCGAGCGCGAACGCGCCACTAAGGGCGTTCCGATTGTCAACTTGTTGCCGTTGCAGATGGGCGAAACCATTGAAGCAATCATCGACACCCGCAACTTCGACGCCGAACGTTTCTTGTTCTTCGCAACTCGCGATGGTGTCGTGAAGAAGACTGCGTTCAATGAATACGACAACGGTCGTCGCGACGGTTTGATTGCCCTTAACTTGCGCGACAACGATGAACTGGTTCGAGTCATTGAGACGAGTGGTTCAGACGACATCTTCATGGTGAGTAAGTCGGGTATGACCATTCGTTTCTCTGAAGACGAAGTGCGTCCGATGGGTCGAGCTGCCGCTGGTGTACGCGGAATGAAGTTGCGCCCCGGTGACAAAGTTGTCAGCGTCGACGTTGCTCGTGACGACGCGGCCATCTTGATGGTGACCGAAGCTGGTTACGGAAAGCGCACTCAACTCGACAAGTTCCGCAGTCAGACCCGTGGCGGCATCGGAGTGCGCGGAATTCAAATTGGTGAAAAGAAGGGTGCAGTCGTGGCAGCATTTATGGCTGGCCTCGACGACGAAATTGTGGCAGTGACCTCGGGTGGCTCCACCATTCGCACAGATGTGCGCAACATCTCGTCACAAGGTCGAACCGCGACCGGTGTACGAGTGATGACAGTTGAGGCCGGACAGGCCGTCACGTCAGTTGCGCTCATTCTTTCTACCGACGACGACGAGTGAGGCAACCGAACGATCGAGGTAATGCCAGCATCCTCATGATGGGGGTGCTGGCATTGTCTTTTTCTTGGATGCTTGGACTTGTGACGGTTCAACAAAAGTTGACGACGTCGATGTCGGCACAAACGGTTGCCGATGCCGTGGCTTTGGCTGCGGTCGAGAACGGAGAGCCACTGGCGCAAGAAATTGTTGAGTTGAATGATGCCTCGATTATCTCGCTGACATTGACGGAGAATAGTGACCAAAGCGTGATCACGGCAGTGGTTGTCGTTGAACTTGACGGCGTACAAGCGCAAGCTGCGGCAAGCAATGGAACCTGAGAATTCGTAAGCGACACAATCTCGGTGGGTGAGTGCTCTACGCTGACACTGTGGCCGAATCTGACGACCCATTCTTTATTGTTCCTGCTGTCGTCCCAGACGACGAACCAGTGACGCGTTCAAACACTGGGTCACTCCCTCGCACCGAAGCACTCCCAACCCAACCCATCACAACATCGTCGCCTCCTCAAACGCTGGCGGATGAACCGTTACTCGAAGATTCGGTCCGCCGTAGCGTGTCCTTTGAACGACCAGCAGTTCGACGAACCACTCGCGTCCTGCGACATATTGATCCGTGGAGCGTCTTTCGGGTTGCTCTGGTTTTCCACTTTGTGTTGTATTTGACCTTGTTGTTGACGGGCGTGCTCTTGTGGAACGTGGCCAATGCGACGGGAACTGTCGACAACGTTGAACGTTTCATGGAAAGTTTTGGCTGGGATACTTTTCAGTTCAAGGGCGGTGAACTCTTCCATCAGGCCTGGGTACTTGGGTTGTTTGCCGTTGTTGGCATGACTGGGCTCGCGATATTGGCGGTCACAACCTTCAATTTGATCACCGATTTGGTGGGCGGCATCCGGGTGACGATCTTGGAAGGACGGCCAGAGGCTCAAAAGAGCCCAAAACCAGCCATCCGAGGCCGACAATCAGCAACATCTCGGTTTGATCGTCGTTGACAGTTGAGAGCAGGCCTATCTCGCCGATAGGGTTCTCACCCTGCAGTAACCCTGCGGGGGCTATAGCTCAGTCGGTTAGAGCGCATCCCTGATAAGGATGAGGTCACAAGTTCGATTCTTGTTAGCCCCACGGTGAAAATGCTGAGACGAGCCATAGCGGCACTTTCTCTTGCCTGTCTCTTTGCGGCCGGGCTACGACTTCGCGGTCGTGGAGGAACCCCACCTGAACGTGGTGGCTGGCGCGAACTCACACGTCCTCCTTCGTGACTGGAAATGTGATGTCCCCATCAATGTCGGTCGCAATCATCGGTGTCGGTGTCGTTGGTGCTCGAGTGGCGCGACAACTCACATCAAGCGGAATTTCAGTCCTTCTGCATGATGAACGTCGGGACGCTCAAGCGTCATTAGCTCGGTCGATACGCGCCAGCGGACTTGCCGACCTGACCAAACTTGATCCAGCAACAACGCCGATCGTGGTGATCGCAACATCAAGCCCGCAAGCCCCGCTCGCCAAACTCTTGCTAGAACTCGGCCATCACGTGATCTGCACAAGTGACGACGTCGAAGACACCCGAGAATTACTCGAGCTCAACGACACCGCCCGACTCGAAAAAAGAATTCTCGTTGTTGGCGCAACTGCCTGCCCAGGGTTGAGCGGACTTCTGATTGCCGAGTTGACACCTCGCGTTGACACCATCGACGAAATTCATGTGGCCTTCCACGGGACTGGTGGACCAGGTTGCGCACGTCAACATCATCGGGCTCTGGCGGGTGACGCAATTGGTTGGCATGACGGTGAATGGATTGATCGACCAGGTGGAAGTGGCCGCGAGTTGTTGTGGTTCCCCGAACCTTTAGGCGGCAAAGACTGTTATCGCGCCGAACTGCCCGAACCACTGTTGCTGCATCGATCATTCCCTGACGTCAGCCGAATCAGCGCGCGCATGTCGGCAACTCGGCGAGATCGATTGACAGCTCGACTACCCATGATGTCGCCGCCGCACGCTGAAGGCGGAGTCGGTGGAGTACGAGTTGAAATTCGCGGTTCACTCAATGGTGAACGTTGCACTGAAGTAGCCGGCGTTGCCGAGCGCACCGGAATCATCGCTGGTGCGGTTGCAGCATCTGTAGCGATGAAGCTCCTCGAAGTCACCGACTCGATTTCTGGCGTCGTCACTCTCGGAGATGGTCGTTTGAATGATCGCGCACTCCTTGATGACGTGATTCGTCGCGGCATTACCGTTTTTGAATACATCGGCTCAGGGGCGTAGTGACATCATGTCCCGTGGCGATATTCATGACACAGCAGCTCGCAAACTGGCAACGATCAATCAGCGTTACTCGTCGCGTCGTCGTCGTTTAGTTGAAGCGCTCGACCGCGCCGATCATCCATTAGTCGCGACCGACATTGTTGCACTTGATGAAGACTTGCCGCAGAGCAGTGTCTATCGAAATCTTGCGGTGCTTGAATCTGCAGGCGTAGTAGTCAAAGTGTTAACCAACGGCGATCGGGCTGCCTTCGAATTAGCCGAAGAACTCAAAGGCCATCATCACCACTTGGTGTGCGTGCAGTGTGGACTCGTTCTTGATATCGATGTGCCGAACGAAGTTGAACAAATGCTGGACACAGGCGTTGCTGATCTCGTGAGTCGAGCTGGATTTGTTTTGGTTGGTCATCGACTCGACTTAATGGGTCGATGTGAAAACTGCGCGTAGTTTTATCTAGCGATTTTCGATGCGTTCAATACGCGATGACAGATTTTCCACGACATCAACCAAACGTGTGAGAGCCGCTGTGATTTCCTCAGCATCAAGATGATCACGAAGATCTTGTGTGGTGACCATGTCGGTGAGCGACACGCGAACACTCGCGATTTCACGAGCGAGGAATTCGGTATCGGCTTGTGTGCGTTCGGCAACACGTCGATCAACTTCGGCTTGTGTGCGGTCGCGACCTTCTTGGCGATTTTGCGCCAAAAGAATCAACGGCGCAGCATAAGAAGCCTGCAACGAAAGAACGAGTGTGAGTAGAACGAGTCCACGATTCCAGGGGTCGAACTGCCAGGATTCGGGCAACACAAAGTTGTAGATGATCCAGGCGATGATGAGAAAGGATTGCCACACCAAAAATCGAGCAGTGCCAAGTGTGCGGGCAATTGATTCGGAGAACTGACCGAATGCGTCGTAGTCGTAGTGAACACCGATCCGGCGTCGCTGACGAGGAATGGCCAAGTCTTCTTTACGCTTCATGGCGACTCCTTTCTGAGACAACGACTTACGGTGGGTGGTTCATGTGGGGATCAGTATGCCTGAAGAGATCGCATTAGCGAACAGGCGTGGCCTGTCTTCTTCGTTGTCGCCAACCAGCTGGCAAGGTTCGGTCGAGGACGTCGTCAACAGTGATCGCACCAATAAGGCGGCCGCCCTCATCGCATACGCCAATCGCCAGCATGTTGTACGACGCAAGACGTTCTGCGACTTCACGGTCACTGATGTCAGGCGTGATGGTGGGTTCGGTTTCGAGACAATTGCCAAGTTCCATGCTGGGAGGCTCACGCAACAATCGCTGGAAATGAACCACACCAAGATATTTTCCGGTCGGAGACTTGTATGGCGGGCGACATATAAAAACCTGAGCAGCAATCGAGACCATCCACTCGGGGTCACGAATTTGCGCAAGTGCTTCGGCCACAGTGTCGGTTGGACCAAGAATAATGATCTCTGGTGTCATGAGACCACCAGCGGTGCCTTCTTCGTATGACAACAAGCGCCGCATCATGGCTGCATCTTCGTCATCCATTGCATCGAGAATTCTGGCGCGTTGTTCGCCCGGCATTTCGGCGAGCAAGTCAGCTAAGTCGTCAACTTCCATTTCGTCAAGCACGTCGAGAAGACGTTCCATGTCAAGACCTTCGATGAGGCCGACCTGTTCTGACTCGGGTAGTTCTTCCAACACATCAGCTAAGCGATCGTCATCCATTGCTTCGGCCAATTGGCGACGTTGTGCGATGGGTAACGAACGCACAACTGCGGCAACATCGGTTGGGTGCATGTCGTGAAGACGAGCAGCTTCGGCGGCCATTTCGGTTGTTGCAGCAAACAGATGTGCAACCTCACGCCAGTCAACTAAACGATGACTCGGGCGGCGACGAAGAGCAGTGCGCTTGGCAAGTCGAACTTGAGCAACTTCCCATCCGCCCGAACGTGAGTCACTGCGTTCGCGCAAAGCAACATCGCTCACGAACTCAACTCCGACTTTGCGATCAATCACGTCACGACCAAGAAGTCGCTCGCCCTTTTTTACCTTGAATGGGTTCAGGTCGATGTCCCACGAACGCAAACGAGCGCCGTCTATTCCGAGTTCGGCGATACGTCCGGCATTCACAAAAATTCGGCGGCGTTGGCTCGTAGCAGTAAAACCCACGACGCGCGGAGCGCTTCCCGCATGACCTGGGACAACAACGATGTCATCGAGTCGCCCGATGTTGGCCCCGCCGGCATCAAGTAACGGCAGGCGAGTAATGCGGAATGCGTAGATCAGGTCACCAGCCATAACCGCAGGCTACCCCCGTGGCCAAGACGTACGCAGTGACTATTGCATTCAGTAGATATTCAAGAGGTTCGTTGGATGATCTGTTGGGCGACGTGGCCGTAGCGCTCGAAGCGATCGAGGTCGCGTCCGGCGTTGTACAGAACCAGTCGCGAAGCGGTGTCGCCATACCGAGCGATCAACTCATCGGCTAATCCGTCCCATGAAGCTTCAGCCGTGAATACCTGCAGATGTTCATCGGTGATTTGCGCGGCCATGCCCGCAAAATCTCCAGCCTTTTGCTTTTCGCGAATGCGAGCAGTGGTCCCCTCAAACCCAGCCTCATCCCAGATGAACGCGTAGTTAGGGGTGCTGCCATAAAAACTCAACATCGCGCGAGCATGTTCGCGTTCGGTGTGGCGTTCTTCGTCGGTGTCGCCGACGATGGTCATGACCGGAATGATCAGATCGATATCGCTGACCGCACGACCGGCCTTGGCGGCTCCGGCAGCAACTTGTGGAACAACATGACGTTTCAAATATCCAGGTTCGCCGATGGGATGAACATGCACCCCGTCGGCAACCTCGCCGGCCATCTGCAACATCCACGGATTCACCGCAGCGATATCAACCTTGGGGTCGGGAGCATCAATCTTGCCGGGACTCCACTGTGGTGTGATGAATGTGAGTTCATAAAACTCGCCGTGGTGTTCGAGTGGCGCGCCACGAAAAGCGGCGAAACAAGCTTTGACTGCCAAGACGTAATCGCGCAATCGTGGGCCAGGACGATCAAATGCCACGCCATACCGGCGAACAACGTGGGTTTTGACCTGCGTTCCGAGACCTAAGCGAAAACGACCACTACTGGCCTCTTGAAGTTCCCACGCCGTTGAAGCCGTGATGAAGGGACTGCGCGGAAAGGCAACTGCAACCCCGGTGGACAGATCAATCCCAGGTGCCGCAATCGCCGCTGCAGCAACATTGAGATAGGCAGTTCGCCCCGCTTCAGTGAAGAGCAATCCAGAAAAACCAGCAGCCTGAGTTTTGCGAGCGTGTGCCCCGGTCTTTTGCAGGGGCATTGGGGTGGTCATTACGTCAACATGCACAATTCGCACAGTAGATCGTGAAAAGTACTAGACATGGACATACACACGTACTTGGGGGTACATCATGACCATGTCGGCTATTGAAGCTTTGAAGAACGAACAGGCTCTGGCAATTGAGTTGATGAACTCATTAACTGCCGATGAATGGAACGCCCAGTCGGGTTGTACTGGTTGGCGAGTGCAAGAAGTGTTCTGCCACATGGCCAGCGTCTTTCACACAATTGCCGACCCATCCACCATCGACGGTGGCACAAGCGAAGACGTCGAAGAGAACGCCGAAGTTCCGGTGCAAGCCCGTAAGTCGTGGACTCGAGACCAAGTTATTGCTGAATATATGGAGTGGAGCGACAAAGGAATCGGCGCATTGTCATTCATGAATACGCCCGAGATGGCCGACACGGTGATTCCGTTGGCGAACCTGGGTTCACACCCCATGCATCTCTTGGCCAATGCAATTGTGTTTGACCACTATTGCCATCTTCGTCACGACGTTGGTCATGCCATCGCGAAAGCCGCGGCGTTGCCCCGCGACCCGCAGTCGTTGACGGCAACTCTTGAATGGATGCTCGCTGGCATTCCACAGATGTGTCAGCCAGCGTTGTCGGTTGCGCCAAAGCAAACCGTCAACTTGGTCTTTGAAGGACCCGGCGGTGGTTCGTGGATTCTTGCTCCTGGTGCCGATCTCTGGACGATTACCCCCGGACGTGATGCAAGTGCACCATCAGCAATCAGCAATGCTCATGATTTCATTTCATGGGGCACCAAGCGCGCCGACTGGAAAGCAAGTACTCGTCTAGAAAACGGCAATGCAGGAACCGAAGCAGTGTTAAACGCAATCAATGTCATTTAATGCTCAACGTTCATACATGAGCGTGGCACGATAGAGAGATGAGTGACGCACTTCCATTAACTCTTGCTGCAACGTCTTCAATCTGCCCTCGTTGCAACACGTTGCACAACGGCCGTTTTTACGGACCATGCGCCGAGTGTCGAGTTCAGTTGAAGGCAACGCTCGGCAATGAAGCTCGTGATGTCGAAGTAGCTGAGTACGTTCCAAAAATGAACGTCACACCAAATGCAGTCGCAACAAAAGACGACTGATTACTTGTTTTCTGGCTATTTGTTCTCAGGTAACTGATCGTCGCGCACTCCGCCACCTGGACGGAAAGTTGCTCCACGATCATCTTTACCAGATTGCATTTGTTGCATCATCACACCGAGTTCGGCTGAAGCACGCTCGTCACCAAGAATCTTCTGCATCACAGCCGCACCAGCACCCGCCATCAATGCTGCTTGATTGTCATTGAGAAACTTCATTGACGCGCGCTGACCAACAGTGGTGCGATTGATTTCTGGCACAACGTAACGAGCCACCAAATCCCATGAACGCAGTGTGTTCTCGCGGTTTGCCCAGTCGTGCGCAAAACCCAAAGCAACACCAAACCCACCAGTGATTTCTTGTAGGTTTCGAATCGTTGCAACGAGGTCGTCGGGTGTACCGATCACTGCTGTTCCGCCAGCAGTGATTTGTTCAAGTAAGTCCCATTTGTTTTCCACGTGTACTGCACCAGGTCGACCAAGTGTCCACACGTTGTATTCGTTGTGCCAACGTTGCAATCCATCAACTGCTTGATTGCGGGCTTCTTCGCGTGATTCGGCAATGTGGAAGCTCAACATCACGCGCCAGTTTTTACGATCAACTGTTTGGCTGTGCTTTAGTGCAGATTCTTGAGCGAATGACCACTGTGTGGGTAGCGCTGCAAGACCAGCCGTGCTGTTTGATGCAATGGATAAAACACCACAACCAAACTTGCCAGCCATTTGCATTCCTGATGGAGACAAAGTTGATGCAGTAACAACCGGCATGTTGTCTTGAACCGGCAGCAACTGCAGTTGTGCATCTTTGAGCGTGAACCAATCACTCTCGTGGGAGAAACGATCTTCGCCACGCAACAAACGCAAAATGACACCGAGAGCTTCGTCTTGGCGATCGCGTTGCACTAACGGATCAATACCGAGAGTCCAGGCATCGCTTGGCAGTGCGCCTGGGCCCGTGCCAAACATGGCGCGACCCTTCGTCATGTGGTCGAGTTGCACGATTCGTTGAGCCACATTGAACGGGTGGTGATACGGAAGTGAGATGACGCCAGTGCCAAGACCGATGGTGTGAGTTCGTTGACCAGCCGCAGCCAAGAACATTTCTGGTGATGCGATCATTTCCCAACCACTTGAGTGGTGTTCGCCGCACCAAAATTCGTCAAAACCGAGACGGTCAAGGTGGGCCGCAAAGTCAAGATCGCTCTGGAACTGCAGAACTGGATTTTCTCCGACCGGGTGGTGCGGAGCCAAGAAAGTACCGAATTTCAAACGGTCGGGCCGACCGCCGGGATTTGATTGTTGAGCCATATGTCCACAGTAGGTTGCGTGGCGAGAATAAGGGACAGTTGGCGGATAGTTCATTGTTGCGAAAGTCGGAAATCTCGGGTTTTCGGCTAACCTGTGAGAGCCGTAACGGGGACGTAGCTCAGTTGGCAGAGCGCTACCTTTGCAAGGTAGATGTCAGGGGTTCGATTCCCCTCGTCTCCACTCGTTGCTTCGCATGCATGTTCATGCATGACCGATATAAGTTGTTGTTATGAGGCTTGCTCGGGAAATCATTGACCGCTTTGGTCAAGTTGAAGATGACCAGAAGTACACGCGACTCGTCGAACTCTTTACCGATGACGCGATCTACTACGACCCCTTTGCTGGGGCTCAAGTAGGCAAAGCGGCCATCCACGAATTCATGTCAGAGATGGAACGAGTCATTCCCAAAATGGGTGTCTACTTTGCAAACTGGGAGACATGTGCCGACACTCATGTGGGATGGGCCAAGTGGAACATGGTGGTTCCGGTTAACGGAGTCGAATATCCGATTCCGGGTCAGAGTATCTATCGATTACGTGACGGCAAGGTGTGTTTCGTTGCCGACTATGTGGACGCTCCGTCGTACGCGCGCATTCGGCCCGACCGCAAGCCCAATGCGGCAAGTGCTGCACTCGTGGAAAAGGGCAACACCCAAACTGGTCAGAGTTTGAATGTGATCACCGAATTCTGGAATCAACGGATGACTTCGTGGTCACCTGTTGAGGGTGGCACCATAACGGTGAACGACCTAGGTGTTGAGGATTCAGTGGCCTGGGTTCAATGGACGTGTCACACAACTACGGGAAACTTTCCTGGTTGGACGTTGCACAACATTGACAATGGGCACGTGATGTCTGACGACTATTGGGACGACGCCCGAAGTTAACGAAGTGCTCGTCGGCGCATACCCAAGAGCAGAATTCCTATTCCGAAAAATGCCATCGCAAACCCCAAACCGTTGTCGTCATGACCAGTTGCTGGAAGTTGATTGGCAGGAATAGTTGTTGCTGGAATAGTTGTTGATGTCTCAATCGCGATCGTCGTTGTGGGAACAGTTGTTGATGGTGTGACGACAGTGTTGGCGAGTCGTACGACACCGACACTCATGGTGCCTTGGTTGTCTAACCCGCCGGCAGCGAGAATACGTCCATCGCTTTGAATGGTCACTGAATACATTCGACCAATAAGTGACGTGCCTCGCCACATTCCTGATGTCGCAAAACTGCTGTCAGGAGTTCCGTTGTGATTGAGACGCATAACGAACGGCCGAATGGATCCGTCATCGCTTGCGCCACTTACCAAAATTCTGTTATCCGAGGTAACGAACACATCATCGGCATAGACATCACTGTTCAAAGTTGGCAAGTATGACCAACCATTGACGCCGCAATCAGAGTCAAAACCACCGGCTTGTGTTAGGCACACCACGATGGGACTCTGTTGAGTGCTGGGGAATGGACCGCCATATGTACCGACCGCTACAAGATTTCCGTTTGGACGAATAGCAATTGCATTGAGTCGCGGGTCACCATCGAATTCGTTGATCAGATACCCCTGCGTTGCAAAGCTTGTATCAAGTGAGCCTGCATTCGTGAGCCGTCCAACGATGGCCGCATCGGGGGCAACAGTTCCGACTATTGAACCGGCAAAAACAATGCGACCGCTGCTGTCAATAGCGACATCTTGGGCTTGTCCTTTTTGGTTTGCTGTTGACATGAATCGGCCATTAATTCCGAATGAGTTATCAATGATGCCCACAGCACTAAAGCGCGCGACCAAGATTCGTTGATCGTTGCTGTCTGAAACCGTCGGGTATTCATCGCCAACGACAATGATCTTTCCGTCTGGTTGAACTGTCAAGGCTCGAGCTGAGGTGCCATCTCCAGCTGAATATGTCGCAATACCGTTGTTTCCAAATGTCGCATCGAAATTGCATGTGTTGGTGAACTTGGCGACAAAAAGAGCGCCCTTGTTGTTGATTTGCATTGTTCCGGCAATAACGAACGAACCATCGGAGAGTACGACGACATCGCTTGCAACTGCGTCGTTGACTGTGTCAACAAATTGCCCGGTGTTATTGCAAGTTGTATCGGGCGAACCGTCAACCAAGAAGCGATTGACAAGGAGCCGGGATGCGGGTGAATCTGTGACCGATCCAACAACCAAAACTCGATCGCCGGGATAGTTGGCAACTGCGTAAGCCGAGGATGGATCGTTGTGTGCCGAAATGACAACCCCATCGCCGCCCCATGACGAATCAAGATCGCCGTCACTTGCATAAGCCGTTGAAGCAAACATCAAGATTGCGGTTGTGGCAACAATGATTGCGAAGATCTTTTTCACGTAGTCAGTCTACGGAAACGATGGTGGAGAGTGTCTTTACCTTGGTGACGTGAGAGCGAAGGCAACTGCCGCTGCGTGACCGACATTAAGCGAATCCACATCTTCAGCAATCGGGATACGAATTTGGTGATCAGCGGTCGAAAGAGTTTCGGTGGGCAGACCATTTCCTTCTGACCCAAAGACGAGGGCAAGAGGGCCCGGTTTGGTGTCAACAAAGTTGTGGAGTGACGTTGCGTTGGGGTTGGGTGTGAATGCAAGAACTGATCCGCTCTTGCGACGCACGACCGACATCGCTTCGGCAATACTCATGTTCACGATCGGCAAGAAGAGAATCTCACCCATCGACACCCGTACGGTGCGGCGGTAATACGGATCGGCACATGTTGGATCAATGACGATGGCGTCGATGTGAAACGCGCGAGCCGATCGAGCAATGGCACCCAAGTTTTCGTGATCGCTGAGTCCTTCAAGAATCGCGATGCGATGGCGAGGTCCGTAGAGCGGAGGGTGTGACAAGACCTCGTCGAGCGTGAGTGGGTCTGGTCGAAAGGCCGAGCCGACCACACCGCGGTGCATGTCAAAGCCAACAACACTTGAAATCACTTTTCGGTCGGCGACATAAATGGGGCAGGTAACCCCGGTCAAGGCTGGCGTCATGACGTCAACCCGATTAGGTGAGAGCACGATTGACCGTAAGCGCATATTTGATACGACGAGGCGACGAACAACTTCGACACCCTCTGAGATGAAGAACTGATTGTCGGCCGAGCGGCGACGAATCTCGGGATCACTCAAGCCGACGTAATCAGCCAATCGTGGATCGGTGGGGTCGGTGATTTCGATCGGGTTAATACTCACTCATGCATTCTGCCGACATATATAGAAAGTGAGTCAGATAGTTGAGCGCACATTTTGCGGTGATTGATGCGTTTGAAAGGTATGACAAACACAACCGATAACCCAAACCCACTTATCCTTCTCGACATTGATGGAGTCATCAATGACTTAAACGCTCTCGGCGGTCTCGATCGTGACTGGGGCATTGACCAGATTTACAGCCATGGCCATATGGTGCATATCCCGGATTACATGGGTTGGCTCATTCGCCAACTCACCGATGTCGCAGAAGTGCACTGGTGCACAACCTGGCGACAACGCGCCAACGATGAAATCGCTGAGCATCTCGGCATTGATCAACTTCCTGTGGTTGACGACGGGACCAAAAGTCGATTCGTTGACTGGAAAGCGGCAGCGGCTCACGACTTAGCCGAAGCGGCAATCAAGGCCGGCCGAAAGGTTCTCTGGATTGAGGACTTCTATGGTCATTTGCCAATCGATGAGATGCCCAAAGGTGTCGAGTTTGTGGATACTGCAGCGAACGACGAAATGGTTCTAGAAGTCGACATGTTGCCGGGTTGGCTCTTGCAGCTCTTTAACTCCACCCCCGTCAGGTGATTCGTGATTCTGGTGGCAGATATGAGGGCGTGATCTCCAAAATCTGCCACCAGTTTCACCAAGAAGCTTCAACTAGGTAATTGTGAGTTCTCGAGTCACGGGATTGAGTGTGAGTTTCCATCCGCCTTCGTGGGCGGCGTGGTGATGTCTTGAGCACAGTGGGACCATGTTGTTGAGATCGGTGAAGCCACCATTTTCCCAATAATCAATGTGGTGCACGTTGCAGTGATCAAAAATCACTTCACAATCTGGGATTGCACACGTTGGATAGATCGCTTCGAGTGCTCTTCGTTGGTGCACGGTCGCTAATCGTTTTGATCGGCCGACATCGATCGGGACTGATCGGCCATCAAGAACTACTGGCAGTATTTCGGCTTCACAAGCCAATCGGCGCACTGTTTCGACCGGGAGATCGGCTCCAAGTGCGGTGCGGCAGGTGCCACCAGTGTGCAAACCGTGATGCAAGGTTTCAAGATCAACGTGGACAACGATCTCAGCACGTACTGGGACGTCTGAAAATGTCTCGCTGGCACCGTTGACGAGAGCGATGAGGGCTTGGGCTTGACGGTGATCATTCGGTTCAATCCACGGCATCACGTCAACCGGAACTTCTTTGTCTCCCGAGTGAAACATTGATTCAACGAGACGACCGATCTTTGATTTCAAGATTGATGCGCTGATCGGATCGAATTTGCCGCTCACCGACAGACAGCCGTCGGCTTCGTTACGCATCTTGAAGAACGTCTCACGCTTCTGACGTTCGAAAGTAGATAGCCCGTCGTCGGTGACGACTGATTTGGCGGTCTCGGTGACCAAGTGGCTGAATTCAGAAACGGTCATGGAGGTTGATGCTTCAACAAGCTCAGGTAAGTGCGCCATGAATGCTTCACGTTCAGCACCAGCAATCTTCAAGCCACGACCCAAAGCGTCAACGTGTGCGGCAGTCGTTGAACCAGCGGCTAACACAGAAGCCATTTCTGGTGCGACCTCAGTGACAAGGCCACGTGAAACAACTTCTCGGGCTTCACGCGACGTGAGACCACCATGGGCGACAAGTTCACGCTCAGGAATCACAAAGGTTGGTGCGACCGGGTCGTGCATCAACGAAATCATGCGAGCGCTCGCTTCAAGCATTTGCGCATCAAGTTTGGCTTGACGCACCCGAAGATCGGCCATGAAGGCGCGAAGTTCGACGATGTTCATGTCGCTGATCGCGACAGCTTTGTGACCTAATGCTGGTCCACTCCACTCGAACACAAACTTCAAAACAACCCCAATTTCATTGACTAATCTGAGACTTTTACGCTACGAACGTATGTTCAAAAGATACAAGAGGGGTGTTACAAAGTCAACGTCGCCAACAACAAATTTGATAATAAATCTGCTTTTCTTCAACGCACTTACATCACATAAAGCATGGCCCTTTTCGTTTCATTAGTGTCTGTAAAGAAGAGGGAGAGATTATGAGTAATGAATTGAAAAATGGTTACGACATCATCGGTGACGTTCACGGACACGCCGCGAAACTTGAAGGACTCCTTTCTCAGTTGGGATACAAGATTCAGGACGATGTTTGGTTCCACGAATCGCGTTCCGTCGTTTTTCTTGGAGATCTCGTGGATTATGGTCCTCAACAATTGGAGACTGTCGCCATAGTGCGAAGAATGCAAAAAGCAGGAACGGCGCAAGTAATCATGGGCAATCATGAATTCAATGCGATTGCTTGGTTTAACGGTTGGCGAGAAAAGAATCAGAAAAATTATGAACAGCACGAACCCTTTCTGAAAGCGATAGTCGGTCAACCCCGATTGCATGCTGAAATAATCGAATGGTTTCAGACACTTCCCATATGGTTGGAAGTTCCTGAGCATGGTGTGCGGTTTGTCCACGCTTGTTGGGATTCAGGGATCGTTGAGGGCTTACATGGGCCTTTATGGACTACTGAACAATTAAAAGCAGGAGCAACAAAACCTGAGACGGGACAAAAACGCAATGCCTTTCATCATGCCTCCGAAGTTCTTCTCAAGGCTCCAGAAGAAGAGATGGTTCCGGTGGAGGATCATCATGGAGTCCCTAGAGGAACGCGAATTGAATGGTGGAGGAATTATGAAGGATCTGAATTGGTTTTCTTTGGTCATTATCGAATGACCCAAAAATCTTCGTTTATTACGAGTCCTCGTGCGCTCTGCCTTGACTACAGCGACAAGAGTGGAAAGAGTCCCCTTGTCGCATACAGATTTGATTTCGGTGATACGAACTTTAGTGATGAGAAAATTGTGACTTTCCCGTTGCTGTAGTTAGGGCTCTAGCATCTTCTTCTTATGAACACTGTGGTCATTGTGGGGTCGTCGTTGGCAGGCTTGCGGGCCGCCGAAACATTGCGGCTCGAAAAATACGAAGGCCGAATCATCATCGTCGGCGCCGAAGATCGCCAACCCTATGACCGACCCCCACTTTCGAAGAAAGTTCTCTCGGGTGAATGGGAAGCCGACCGCATCTCACTACGCAAACCTGACGACCTCGCCAAACTGAACATCGATTGGAAGCTTGGGTCAGCGGCTACAGCACTGGACACCACGAACCACACAATCACATTGGCGTCAGGAGAGACAATCGCCTTTGATGGCCTCATCATCGCCACCGGCTCGGGGGTTCGTCAGTTGCCGAACCAACCCGATTGGACTGGCGTGCATGTGGTGCGAACACTCGACGATTCGCTGGCATTGCGGGCGGACCTTAACCCAGGTGCTCGGGTTGTTGTGATTGGCGCCGGCTTTATTGGGCTCGAAGTTGCGGCCACCGCCAAGGCGCGAGGTTGCGAAGTGGCAGTTCTTGAAGGTGCACCCGCTCCCATGATGCGCGGACTAGGAGCCGAGATGGGCCACGCCGCAGCTCTGGTGCACACCGACAACGGTGTCTCGATGAGATTTAATGTCAAGGTCGCCGGACTTGTTGAAGGCAGCAAGGGTTCAGTGGGCGGCGTGGCATTAGACGACGGAGAAGTTGTTCCTGCCGATGTGGTCGTGGTCGGTATTGGCGTTGTACCTGCGACGCAATGGCTTGAAAACACCGAACTTGAATTACGTGACGGAGTCGTGTGCGACACCACGCTTAATGCTGGGTTGCCAGGTGTTTACGCCGCGGGTGATGTGTGTCGATGGTTCAACAACTTGTATGACCAAGAAATGCGGGTTGAACACTGGACGACCGCATCTGAGCAAGGTGCAGCAGCCGCATCAAATCTGTTGGCGGTATCTCGGGGTGAAAACCCCAAACCATATTCGGCCGTTCCATTTTTCTGGAGCGATCAATTCACTGCACGGATTCAATTTCTTGGTCGCGCAAATGGTGACGAGACTGCTCACATCGTGGTGGGTTCGCCAGAAGAGCGTTCATTTGTCGCACTGTACGAAAAAGATGGCTATCTCAAAGCTGCGCTCGGTGTCAGTCGACCAAAACAACTCATGCCGTTTCGAAAGTTGTTGGCCGAACGCGCCACATGGGAACAAGCACTTGAGTTGGTGTCCACGTTTGTTGCAACCTGAACAATCTCGTGACAACGCACCGACAATTGGTTAGTCTTTTGCAGTGCCTCGTCTTGATGCTGAACGTGTTGCCCTTTGGCGGGCATTTCAAACTGCCGGTGAGGTAGTTTCGCGCAGCATCGAAGCCGAGATGTTTGACGAGTTCCACTTGGCATTACCCCAGTTCGATCTCCTGGCCGCTCTCGCACAGAACAATGATCAGATGCGGGTGAAAGAATTATGCGAAATACTCTCGGCTGTTCCGAGCAGTTTGTCGCGGCGCATCGACTCACTTGTTGAACGTGGTTATGTCACTCGTGAAGAAGCTCCAACAGTTGAAGACAATCGAGCGGTCATGGTGCGACTGACACGTATGGGCCGACTGGTGTGGCGAGACTCGAACATTCTCTATAGGCGAGCAATTCAACGCGAGTTCGCGAATGGCCTCACCGAAACCGAAGTCACCACCATGGTGCGCGCACTCACCAAGATCTCACCCTTTAAAAAGTGACTCAATGAATCTGTTCAAACGCGTTCCGCGTTGGTTAATGATCGCGACCATCGGAATCGTTCCGGTAGTCATTGCCCTGGTGAACTCATTACGCGGTGGCGCAATCTTGGTTGGTGATCGAGCTGTTTTTGCCTTGCTCGTTAAGGACGCTGCGACTGGTTCGTTCCCGTCGGTTGGTCAATACAGTTGGCACGGCTGGAATCATCCAGGGGCTTTGATTTTTTACGTATTTGCCCCATTTCATTGGTTATCTGGTGGCGCGGCGTGGGGACTTTTTGTTGGAGTAGCGGTGTACTCGTGCGCCCTGCTTGTTGCCATTTCGTGGTTGGGGTATCGCTTACGGGGTATTTGGGGGAGCGCCTTAGGTGTCGCCGCTTTGCTCGCGTATTGGGTCAGTGTTGGACGCATTGCAAGCGTTGATGCGTGGACTCCCTATTTAGCTCTTCCACTATTCATTCTCTTTTTGTTGGCGGTACTTGGAGTCACCGAACGTGATCGACCATCTATGTGGATGATGTGGATTTCGGGAGCGATTGCTGTTCAAGTACATGTGGGTTATTTGCCCATCGTGGGGCTAGTTGGTCTGGTGGCATGCATTGTTTTTTGGTGGACTGGCGGGAACCAGCGTTCGATTACGCGACCACTCGCTACGTCAATCTTGTTGTTCGCTCCCTATGTATTTGACCTACGTCAGTCAGTACGTAACGTGGGCGATCTTGCTCGCTATTTTGTGACGGCCAATGAGCCAACGATTGGTTTCAGTCGAGCCCTTGAAGTGATGTCATTTGAAATGAGTCCGCAGGCAACATGGCTAGCGGGACCATCGGAAGTTGGCCTCATCGGCGAGGCGCCGTCGAGTTCTCTGATCTGGTTTATTGCATTAGTGGTTTGCCTGTGCGCGGCCACAGTGTGGGTGTGGCGTTCATCTGAAGGTTCATTACGTCGTCGTTTCCTGAATTCAGCACCAGTCGTGTGGGCGTTGTTGGTGGCCGGAACGATTGCTGTGGCGCAGGTGCGCGGCTACCTCTTTCCTTATGTCGTCTTATGGCGATCGGTGATCGTCATCTTTGTGGTGGCGTGGATAGTTGGCGTTGTGTTGGCCCACACCACGGTGATTCGCCAACCCTGGGTCACGGTGGTGGCGATTGGTTTATTCGTTCTCAATCTGATTGGTGCAAGCTTGCCCGCAGCCGACACCAAGACAGTGACAACAGATGCTGAGAGCGTGCATCGCGCCATCATGCAAGCGGTGAAGTACGACGAGCTAAATCCGGCCGATGGTTCGATTCTGTTGAAGTTGGGTGACGGCGGATTGGTGGGCCTGTATCCGGCGTTGGTCTACGACTTTGAAGAACGTGGTATCGCCAGCGGAATCGAGCCCGGCATCGAATGGGTTTTTGGCGATCGAGTACTTGAATCCGAAGCTGCTGCGGTGTGGATGGTTTGCGACTCCGGAATAGCTTTTTCACTTCTTGCCTCTCAACCCGAGGCGATAGTGGTGAGTCAAATCACACCTTTTGATCAAGAGAGTGAAACCCGAGTTCGTGAATTACAACAAACCCTCACTGATCAATTGCAGTCAATTGGGCAAGGTGATTTTCATAAGTCTTTAGATTCGCCATTGGTGGCCCTAGCACTACAAGATTTTGATGTGGATCAGGACGCGGCGGCGGAATTGGCTGGTTATAACGCCTACACCCCCGAACCCGGATTTCGCTTTGGAATTGTCGCTTTCCCAGCCGATTCGATTCCAGAACTTTGGTGGTCCATGAAGGCAATTTCATAATCAGATGAGTTACCAAAGTCCCATCTCTAAAATTCGTTTTGGACATGCTCGACACAGCAGACTGAAGCAGTAGAACAACTTTTGGGAGACACCATGTTTAACGCAGTCATTGTTGATGCCATCCGCACACCATTAGGTCGCCGTAACGGCAAATTGAAAGACTGGCACCCCGTTGATTTGATGGCTGAAACCATGAACGCACTCGTTGAGCGCACTGGTATTGATCCGGGCATTATTGACGACGTCGTCATGGGTTGCGTGATGCAGACCGGCGAGCAGTCCACCAACATTGGTCGTAACGCTGTGTTGGCCGCTGGTTGGCCCGAGAGTGTTCCTGGCACCACAATTGATCGTCAATGTGGATCGTCACAGCAGGCTGCACACTTCGCCGCCCAAGGTGTCATGGCCGGGGCCTACGACGTCGTTGTTGCTGCTGGTGTTGAAGTGATGACTCGCGTCCCGATGGGTGCGTCAATGGCCGACGGCAAGTACGGCTGGCCCTTTGGTCCCATGGTGAGTGCGCGTTACCAGTCGCAAGGCGGTCTGGTTCCACAAGGTGTATCGGCTGAAATGATTGCTGATAAGTGGGGCATTAGTCGCGAAGACATGGACCGATTTGGCGTGCAGTCGCAATCACGTGCCGCACGTGCCACTGCAGAAGGTCGCTTTGAGCGCGAAATCTTGCCGATCAAAGACTCTGAGGGCAACATGATGACCAAAGACGAAGGTTTGCGCGAAACGACAATGGAAAGCCTTGCAAAGTTGAAGACTGCGTTCCGCCCTGAAGACGAAGGTGGTCGCGTGACCGCCGGTAACTCGTCGCAAATCACTGACGGTGCCGCAGCACTGTTGATCATGAGCGAAGAGAAGTGCCGTGCGCTTGGTCTCACACCTCGCGCCCGTTTTGTGAATTTCTCACTAGCAGGTGATGATCCGCGTTTACATGTGACTGCGCCGATTCCTGCCACGCGCAAAGTTCTTGAGCGTGCCAAAATGACGATGGCCGATATCGACATCGTGGAAATCAACGAAGCTTTCGCATCAGTTGTTTTGGCGTGGGAAAAGGAATTCCATCCCAATATGGACATCGTCAATCCCAACGGCGGTGCAATCGCACTCGGTCACCCACTCGGATGTTCAGGTGCACGATTGATGACCACGTTGCTTAACGAACTTGAGCGCACTGGCGGTCGTTATGGTCTCCAGACCATGTGCGAAGGCGGCGGCATGGCCAACGCCACCATCATCGAACGCCTTGGCTGATTCTTGATGTCGCTCATTGCAATGCTGGCTATCGACTTTGCCGGAGTCATCTGGTTTCTCGGAGCCGTCTTCATATTCTTCTTTGTGTGGCGCGTCGGCGTGGGCTTGCTGCGAAGCATGACCACTCCGCTGCCCGAACCACCCCCCGAAGGCGAGTTGCGCAAGGTCAATGTGCGCTATCGATGCAGTTTGTGCGGGGTTGAAATACGCATGACCATGGCCCCCGAAGAAGACCCAGTTCCGCCTCGCCACTGCATGGAAGATATGGATTTCGTCGCTCCCGTCGACTTATGAATCACGACATCACAAGGTGAATCGCAAGTTACATTGATGTGACTATCCCCTGATTTATCCACAGGCTGGGGAAATGTCGACTGTCGTAAAAAGCCCTGCTCAGAGTGGTTGGACGAGCCAGAATTTCAGGTCAATGGTATTTGGTGGCGGTAAATAGACCACCCAAGATAAATCCGAGGCCGAGCACCAAGTAATAGTTGCTGCGGCCACCAGGAACGGCGCCCACGTAATACAGCAAAATAATGAGCGCACCCAAAATAAACAGGGTGAACATCAAGATCGGGACCCAGCGGGGACTGACTTTGACGTACTTAGGGACCGGCGGGGTGTAGCGAGTCGACGCCGCAACTCCATGCTCGTTGTGAGTAGGTGTTTCGGGACGGGACTCGCCTGGGCGAGTGCCCTTGGGAGTCGTGCGTCCGCCTATTTTCCGTTTCGGAGGTGCCACAGGAAATGAGTGTATGCGATCGAATGTCGTGCGCCCACACCGACGGGCAGGTTTTGCTGGCAGGCTATGAGGGTGACTCGGGTACTCGTTTTAGATAGTTACGACAGCTTCGTTTATAACTTGGTCCAATACTTGGGCGAACTTGGTGCCGAGCCGGTGGTCTATCGCAATGACGACTTAACCCTCGAACAAGCCCTTGCTCTTGATGTCGATGGTGTCTTGCTGTCTCCTGGACCAGGCCGACCCGAAGACGCCGGCATTATCTGCGAAGCAATCATTCCTTTTGCCGAAAAAGGAATTCCAGTTTTTGGAGTGTGTCTGGGTCATCAAGCAATCGGCCATGTCTTTGGCGGAGATGTCATTCGCGCACCAGAGTTGATGCATGGCAAAACAAGCGAAGTGACTCATCGCAATATGGGTGTCTTTGCCGGTGTGACGAACCCGGTAACTGCAACTCGTTACCACTCGTTGGTGATTGAACCTTCGTCAATGCCCGATTGTCTTGAAGTCACTGCATCAACCGCTGACGGGATTGTGATGGGCGTACGGCACAAAACACTTCCCGTCGAAGGTGTGCAGTTTCATCCCGAAAGTATTTTGACGGGCTCTGGTCACGACATGTTGCGCAACTTTTTGCAACGTTGCAAATAACTCGCTCGTATTTCAACGCAATGAACTAAGGCGTGGTACTGGTCGTTGGTGCAGTCGTTGTTGGAGCAACGGTTGTTGTTGCTGCAATCGCTTTGCCAACCTTAAGGAGTACTTGGCTACCCGGCGTTGATTGAACATTCATGCTGGGGTCTTGAGCAATGACCCGACCGTCGTTGGCATTGCCGATGGTGACTTCAATGTATTCAACTTTCACGATGAACCCTGAAGATGTGAGTTTTGCTCGCGCTTGAGCTTCGGTCAGACCTGAGACGAGTGGAACTGGAATGGTGGCTTGACCAGTCGAGACATAAATGGTGACCGCGGCCCCTTTGGTGGTGTTGCCGCCAATGGTCGGGCTCGTACGAGTGACGCGACCCGACTCGACCGTTGTGCTTGCTTCTTCAACAACAGTGATCAAGAATTTAAAAGGCTCGCCCTCAAGAACCGATCGCGCCGCTTGCGCCGTTTGACCTTGAACGTTGGGAATTTCGACAACACCGCTTCCTTGACTGACAAAAAGATCAATAGTTGCTCCACCCAAAACTTGTTCACCGGCTTTAGGAACAGACCCAATGATGGTGTCGGCCGGAGCAGTTGGATCATTTTGTGGAGTAATGATTCCAATGGTGAGACCAAGATTAAGCAACGCAGTACGCGCTTGTTCAACGGTGAGACCAGCCAAATCGGGTACGGCCATTGGCGCATTGGAAGGGTTGTAGACAAGCGTGATTGTGTCGCCCTTTTGCACCTCTTCGCCAGGCAACGGAACTTGTTTCCACACAACGTTGGTATCGACAGTCGTTGTTTCTTCGGCGACGGTGATGACTTCAAGACCTAGGTCTTTGAGTGCTGTGACGGCGTCTTCAAGTACCTGACTAGTGACATCGGGAACGGGAATGGTTGGCGCAGTAGTTGATCCACCCGACAACGCGAGAAAGGCGACAACTGCACCGATGATTAAAAGTACGGTGGCAGAAATTGCACCAATAACAATCGCGGTTCGCTTGCGCTGGAGATCATCTGTTGAAACGACCGTGCTAATTGCCGTGTAACCGGGCGGCATATCGGGGTTGGCATTGATTGTGGTGCGAGGCAATGCCGTTGTCGCTTGAGTTGATGGAATCGCTGTGGTTGGAATGCTTTGGGTCGAGGCGGCGGCAACATCATCGGGACCTCCGACCATGGGGCCTGTAGGAATCACAGTTGTCGGCGCAGATGTACCAACGGGGGTGGGGTCACCGTTACGGCGATTAATCGCATCGGCTAATGCCTGTACCGGAATGCCATCTCTGAATCGACGGAGATCGTCGCGAACTGCCTCTGCCGTTGCGTAACGAAGATCTGGATCTTTAGCGAGCAGTCGAGCAACGATCGCTTCAAATGCTCGCGGAACATCAGACGCAAGTTGATTGAGAGGCTGTGGTGCTTCATGTACTTGTTTGTAAGCAATGGACACGGGATTGTCACCCGAGAATGGAACGCGCCCGCCCACCATTTCGTACAACACGATGCCGAGCGAATACAGATCACTACGTGGATCAGGTTGACCACCTTGTGCCTGTTCGGGCGACAAGTAGGCAGCAGTCCCCATCACTGCACCAACTTGAGTCAAGTTGCTGTCAGCTGCACTACCGAGTGCGCGAGCGATACCGAAGTCGGCAACCTTCAGTTGTCCGTTTGAACCAATGAGAATGTTGCCGGGCTTAATGTCGCGGTGAACAACGTTGCCACGATGAGCAAATGACAAAGCTGCGGCAACTTCGATACCAACTTCGGCAGCTTTCATAGCTGTGATCTGACCGACATCGTGGAGGGCTTCTGCCAAGGTTCGACCCGGCACGTATTCCATAGCCATGAAGTAGGTGCTGTTGCTACGACCCCAGTCGTACACGCTCACGATGTTGGGGTGATTGAGATTGGCTGCCGACTGGGCTTCGCGACGGAAGCGCTCGACGAAAGCAGGGTCGGTGGCGTACTCGGGGAAGAGAACTTTGATGGCGACGAGGCGATCAAGCAAGATGTCGCGGGCCAAATACACGTCGGCCATGCCGCCGCGGCCGATGCGCTGTTGCATTTCGTAACGATCGTTCAATATCACTGCGTTGTTGTCCGACATAACTCAGGTCAGGCTACCGAGGTTGATGACCTTGAGACTGTCGCCCCTGCTCAGAATGGTCTCTGGCTTGACTTACTGAGCGAGTGCGACGTCGAGAACTTTCTTGGCGACTGGCCCAGCCAAGGTTCCGCCGGTTCCTTCACTGATTTCGGCAGTGGTTCCCTTTAGCATCACGACAATGGCGTATTTGGGGGCTTGGGCTGGAGCAAAAGCGGTGATCCAGGCGTGTGAGCGCTCGGGTTCGCCAGCAGCGTTCAATTGAGCCGTTCCCGTTTTGGCAGCGGCCTGAATGCCGTTAGCCAAGTTCATACAGCATTTAGCGGTTCCCTCGTTGACGACACCCACCATCAACTCAGTTAAGAGAGCAGACGTCGCAGGAGTCATGGGGGTTTTCCAAACAGTTGGCACTGTCCGTTGCAACACTCCACCGTCGTGGTCGTAGGTGGCACCGATGACATACGGCTTCATCATCACGCCACCGTGGGCAATCGAGGCGGCGACCATTGCCATGTGCAACGGAACCATTTGGGTATTGCCTTGACCGAATCCACCGATTCCGAGAAGAGGCAAGTTCTGGGTGAAGTACTCAACATCGCCAAACTGGCTGCTCGTGGAGCGAGGAAGATCAAAGGGGATGACTTCACCGATACCAAACCTCTTCGCTGCCGCGACCATTTTCTCTGGACCTAACTCAATTGCGATACGCGCGAACGGCGTGTTGCATGAGCGAAGAAATACTTCGGGTAAATCTCCGCCGCACACTTTGTTTCCATAGTTTTGAATCGGATCAGTTGTTTGTGGAGGAAGGAATTCGCTTTCGTCAGCCCAAGTTGATTCCCGGGTGATGAGTCCGTCGTCGAGTGCTGCGGCTGTCGTGATGACTTTAAAAGTTGAACCAGGCATGTAGCGCTCCTGATAAGCATTTGCTAACAACGGCTTACCAGGAATGTCGTTGAGATAGTTCAAGACATCGCCTGCGAGTTCGTTGTCTTGAACAGCGACCAAGTTTGTGTCGTAAGTGGGCCAACTCCACATTGCTATTACCGCACCGGTGGCAGGCTCGATGACAACAACGCTTCCTTCTCGATTTCCTAATGCGTCTTTGGCTGCTTGTTGAATATCGGCATCAATAGTTGTTTCGACAGTGCCAGTGGTATTTTCACCGTTAAAGAGTGAACGGAAACCTTTGATTTGTTGCTCAATTGTGCGGCCGGCCAACACATCATTTTGAACCTTTTCAATTTGTGTTGCTCCATACCCGAAAGTGAAATAACCAGTGATTGCGGAATACAAATCACCTTCGGGATACGTGCGTTGCCAATCAAATTCACTGCCCGCCTTGTTGCGAACTGATGTTGCAATGACAACGTCATCGCTTGTTCGAATATCGCCGCGTGGGTCGTTGTAGTCGCGAACGGTTTGTCGGGTATTCCGGGTGTCGGCATCAAGAGTTGGCTTTTGGCCGACCTGAATGAAATTCAGTTGCGCGAACAAAACGACATACAGAACAATTAGCACCACTGCGAGGCGACGAATTCGTTGATTCACGACATCGCCTCAAGTTCTTCTGGATGTTTTCTGACGCGCCGTTGAGCAAGTCGTGTGGCAAAACGTTCGCTGAATGTTGCTGAGTCCGCGATTTCCCCGAGGCGACGAGCCGAACTATCACTGACGCGAATGAGCAATGCCAACAACACGTAGTTGGCGACCAAACTAGATCCGCCATAACTCACGAAGGGGAGTGTGATTCCGGTGAGCGGAACAACGCGGATGACGCCACCAATAATGATGAACGCTTGCATGCCAAGAATGGTGGTCAGCCCGACCGCTAAGAGTTTTTCAAATGGGCGAGAGGTACGCATTGCAGTTCGCAGCCCAGCACCGATCAGCAAAAGGAAGGCGATCAGAATTGCGGTAGAACCGAAGAGTCCAAGTTCTTCACCGATGGCCGCAAAAATGAAGTCGTTCTTAGCCTCGGGAATTCGTGTTGGATCTCCAAGACCCAATCCGGTTCCACCCACTCCGCCACTTCCAAGTGCATACATCGCTTGCGCTATTTGATAACCCTTACCGTCATAGCGACTCCATGGGTCGAGCCAAATAGCGACTCGCGTTTGCACGTGATCAAACATGAAATATGCCGCCGTTGCACCAGTAGCAAAGAGCCCTAACCCAATCACCAAGAAACTGGTTTTCTCGGTTGCAACCCACACCATCACGATGAACAACGTGAAGAACAAGAGACTTGAACCTAAATCTTTTTGCCCAACCATGACTACGACTGAAAATCCCCAGGCTGCAAGAAGCGGTAAGAGATGTCGGGGCTCGGGCAAATAGAACCGACCGACTTTCCATGTGCCCGCAGCGATCAGTTCACGGTTGTCGGCGAGGTAACCAGCAATGAAAAGTGCGAGAGCAATTTTTGCAAATTCACCCGGTTGAAAGTTGATGGGACCGACGCTGACCCAAATACGTGCACCACCAGATGAAAATCCAATGCCCGGCACCATGGGCAACAACAGCAATCCAGCGCCAAAGAAAAAGAAGGTCCACTTATATCGCGCTAAATCATTAACTCGTTGAATCACAAAAAGAACTCCAACAAATGCCGCAACAGCAACGAAGGTCCATGTTGTTTGTAATCCGGCAAGCCGTTCAGAAAGACGCGCAATCATCACGTAACCGATGCCATTCAACAGAGTTGCAACGGGCAGCAATGTTGAATCGGCTCCCTGCGCTAGCCAGCGCACACCGATGTGTGCAGACATCAAAACTAAAAGCAACACGGCCAAGAAAGGCAAGATGCGCGGTGGAATCACCGAGTTTTGACCGAGTGACGCGAGCGTGTACGCACCAGCAGTAATGATTCCGGCCATGAGGACAAGACGGAATTCAGTTGAACGCCGTCGAGCGGCGATCACATTGTTGGTGTCGGTCACTGGCTCGATGTGATGGCCGAAATAATCACCGTTGCGGTAATTGCTGCCGATGCCAACCACATTGCGTATGTCGCAACCGTGAACCACCGAGATGGTCGTGGGGGAGCGATGTCATCAATTGCTATAGCCGGGGTAATCACTGCAATTTCTTCGGTAATCGTTGCGGCCGTTGACGTTGCGTCAAAATCGTCGGCGATGACTTGTAGTTCAGGCTCAGAAGCAACGACTTCTTCATTCTCTACAACTGCAAAATCAACCACAACAACTGTGATGTTGTCACGTCCGCCATTGCGGTTAGCAAGGTCAACGAGTCGATCGGCTAGATCTTGCACCGAAACTGATAAACGGATCTCAGCTTCAATTTCATCATCGTCGGCTTCATCAACCAGGCCATCGCTGCACATAATGAAGCGATCGCCGTCTTCAACGGTCATTGGGAAGGTGTCGATGTCAACCCATGACTCAATTCCCATTGCTCGCAAAACAATGTTGCGCTGAAAGTGCACACGAGCTTCGGCGCGCGTAATGGCTCCGCGATCGACCAATGTTTGAACGTGTGAGTGGTCTTTGGTGATTTGGCGAAGTTCGCCATGACGCCAAAGATAGGTGCGGCTATCGCCCACGTTGGCAACAACAATTTGATTGTCGGGGCCGTTTGTGACCGCAAGTCCAGTCAGCGTGGTACCCATGCCGCTCTTTGATGAGTCGTGCATCGCTTCCATAAAGATGGCGGTGTTGGCAGTTGAAATGGCGTCGGCCAATAGTCCAGGCGAAGACACACGAACTTTGGGATCGGTGTAGATCTCTTGAAGAATGCGCACGGCGATTTCGCTAGCGACTTCACCGGCACTATGTCCACCCATGCCGTCGGCAACAAAGTACAAACCATCAATCGAGACATAGTTATCTTCGTTGCCATCGCGTACTTGGCCGACATGTGTGGTGACACCACTTGTGGCGCGAATCATTTGACAGCCTCAATGATGACTGAACCAATTTGCACGCGGTCGCCAATTTTCAGACTGACAGTTTGATCAATGCGATGGTTATTGACAAAGGTTCCATTTGTTGACGACAAGTCATCAACAAAGATTCGGCCATCGCGTGTGATGAAACGCGCGTGATGCGTACTCGCAAATTCGTCATCGTCAAGACACATGTCATTATCGGTGGCGCGACCGACGGTGAATGGCTGCTCGAGAGTAAAAGTGAATCCTCGAAGTGGTGCGGGAGTCATCACTTTCATACGAGCAACACGATACGGGCGTGGAACCTTGACTGCGCCGACAGGAGAGTCGGATGTGACCGTTTTCGGAGTACCAGGGCCTTGTGCCGACCTATTGACCGCGGGAACTCGGACTTCGTTCCATACTGCCCACAGAACTCGGGCGAAGAAAAGGTAGAGAGCAAGTAAAAGAACAATCTTGAGAACGCCGAGGAGCTGATCAGTCATGTTCGATAACCGTCGAGCGGCTTACTTGGCCTCGTAACGAATGGAATGACTACCAACCGAAATGATGTCACCGTCGCGAAGTGCGCGTTCGAAAGTAATCGTGACACCATTGACCTTGGTGCCATTGGTTGAACCTAAATCGTTCACGGCATATCCACCGTCGCGGGCTTTGATTTCGGCGTGACGGCGACTGACATTCGAGTCATCAAAGGCAATCTCGCATTCCGCTAGGCGACCAATAGTGAGAGTGTCTGTGCCGAGGGTGATTTTGCGGTCATCGGGCAAGGTGACGCGGGCAACGATGTCGGTAGAACCGGCTTTGCGTACGGATGAATCAACATCAATACGTCCTGTGCTGACCGCCTGGTCAATTTCGATTGTGACCGTGACCGACCCACGTAGGTGGTAGTTCTCGTCGGCGCAATACTCTTTGACTGCTTCGATGAGTTCGGTGATGAGGGCTGGTTCGACATCGGCCAGGGCGGCCTGATCGTCAGGAGCAAGCCGAACAACAAACTGGTTGGGGACGACTCGGCGACCCTTCATATCAACAGTTCGGTTGCTGTCTATTTCTTTAATGAGTCGGCGGCCGATCTCGATCGGGCGGACATTACTTTTAAATGCACGGCTGAACACACCCTCGACCATACGCCCTAAACCATCCTCAAAAGATTGCAGACCCACAAATTCTCCTACAGAGAGACGCCTTGTTGATTGCCTCAGGGTATCGGGGGGGTTGGGGGGATGGTGAGGGCGTGGGTACCCTACAAGGTGTTACTCGGGCGAGTGGCGAAATGGCAGACGCGCTAGCTTCAGGTGCTAGTGATCGTAAGATCGTGGGGGTTCAAGTCCCCCCTCGCCCACCATCTCATGACTGTGTAATCGCCCTCACCTTGCTGACGGTAGGGACCACCGTCAGCAAGGTACTCACATCGTGATCACGATGACTCGAGGGTCAGTGGACTGCGGATCGCCGCCGGACTCCGAGCACGAGCATCGCAAGTCCAGTTACGATCAGAAAAAACGCAACGAGTGAACCAGACGAGGTGTCCTGTCCAGTGGCCGGCAATAGCGGTGTCGTTGTTACTGCTGCCGCTGTTGTCGTTGTGGCATTCCGATCGGTAATGACGAACAAGACGTCGGCGTTGCCCGATGCGTAGTTGCCACTGGCGGCGGTAGTGGCTCGAACAACGCAGGTGCCGACGGTAGCGAATGTCAGCACACCCGTTGACGGGATCACAGTGCAGCCGGTTGTGCCAGCATTCAGCACCGAATATTGGATCGCACCCGGGCCCGAAGATGCCGCCAGGGCACTAGGGGTCGCGGGTGAGTCAGAGAGATCTAGGTTCGTGTTTGGAGACCATGTGACAGTCTGCCCTGTGAGAGTGAATACGATCGGTACAGGAATGGTATTCGTGTTGATGTTGAGGGTGCCAAGAATATTTCCTGACATGTCCATGACTGTCGGATTGGTGTACCCGCCAGCGACGATCTTTGACTCAGCGGGCACTGGGACCGCCCAAGAGTATTGGCCTGTAGCGACCGTTGTGATTCCTGAGCCGTCTGAAAGGACAGCTCGACGAACGGCACTTCCGGTACCCCAATAGATGCGATTATTGACGGAGTCCACCTGAACGTTGTTCACTGCGGTCTCGTCCTGGATCAAGACGCGTGCTTGTTGGGAAGTGGTCGTCTCGTCAAGCGTGACTTCAATGATCGCCTCAGATGTATTGGAAGACACCGCCATGTACAACTTGCCCCCAGCTGCGGCCATGTCGTTTACACTGGTGAAAGTGAAAGATCCGAGGCCGGTGAGGGTGAGGTTCGTTCCCGACTCGCCTGTTGGCGACGACCCAGCGATGGCCGGGAATCGACGAAGATTCGTGTACTGGGTTGAGTAGATGAAGTTTGCTCCTGATTCGATTGCAATCCGCTTGGTACCGTAATAGCCGCCGTTCGCGATCAGACCGCAGTCTGTGCCGTCAGAGTCAACCGAAGAGATACCTGGTTCGCTACTCATTTCCCAGAGGATGCGGTTTCGCGATTGATCAACGGCGATTCGTTGGACGCCCTCCCAGGGTGCCTGCCAGTTCGTGGCGGAACCCGATGTGCAATCGACACGCATCGTCGTCAAGTTGGAACCGTCGAGGTTGATAAACGAGACCTGTGAATAACTAGCGAGGTTGCCGGCCGTCCTACATCCATTAGTAGTTACCCCAGCAGGAGTCGCACCACAAATCGGATCAGTGAAGTTAGTGGATGAGGTTGGCTGGAAAACCAACTTCGTCACCTGTGTAGGGGCGCTTAAAGGAGCGCCAGTAGGTGAGGCGCCGGCTGGTGTGGCAGCAAGTGATGCTCCGGTCAAGACGGAGATCGTGCCAGCCACGAGCACAATGTTGTTGATAGTTCGCGAAATGCGATTCATCGCAGGCTCCTTTTTGTAAGACTTCATCTTTTAAGGTGAAATTTGATTTCCAGATGATAGCGAGGTAGCGCAGTTTGTGCCCACTCAAGATGATGTGAAGTATTCGTTTGATGATGAATCCTCGACATGACAAATCTGAGAGATTTAAATGTGGTCAAACACTTAATCATCTGTGCACTTAGAGGCGGTCGTTAGGAATGGGGCTTTCCCTGGTGGCTCACGTAATCGCGATGAGGCAAACTGTTCTTTGAGACATGGGGGTGTGGTCATGGAAACAGTCGTTCAGGTTGCTCAGGGGCAATTACAGGGTTCGGTCGAAAACGGACTCCATATTTTAAGGGAGTTCCGTTTGCGGCTTCCATTGATGGAGCAAACCGTTTTCGTGCCCCACAGCCACGCGAATCATGGTCGGGTGTCCGCGATGCAACGCAAGTCGGATTGATTTCGCGTCAAGCACCATTGCCGCCACCCTTTGGCACACCTTTGCCAGAGGCAGGTGCAGATTGTTTGAACCTCAACGTTTGGAGTCCCGACGTCACCGGCTCGTTGCCGGTGTATGTGTGGATCCATCAAATTGGACAGGTTGATGACCATAGATGTATCCAGGTCCCCCCTCGCCCACTAGTAGTTGCCCTCTGTGCACTACGAAATCGTGCGCTACCGTGAAGGTCGTGACGGGCGACATTTTCATTTTGGGCGGATTTCAAACTGACTTTGCTCGCAACTATGCCAAGCAAGCGCTTGAGGTCAGCGATTTGGTGGCCGACGCGATGGCAGGCACGTGGGCGGACACTGCGATCGACCCGACTGATTCCAGCAGTATTCAGATTGACACCATTCATATTGCTAACGCCTTCGGTCAACTTTTCAATGGTCAGGGTCAACTTGGTGGAATGCCGGCAACCGTTGAACCGGCGTTGTGGGGGATCCCCTCATCGCGTCACGAAGCCGCATGTGCATCAGGCGGAATCGCCATCTTGGCGGCAATGGCTGAAATTGAAGCTGGGCGGTATGACTGCTCACTGGTTGTCGGAGTTGAACAAGAACGCAATGTGCCAGGCGATCAGGCGGCCGTCAATCTTGGTGCAGCCGCGTGGATCGGCCATGAAGGCCAAGGCGTCACCCATATGTGGCCGCACATGTTCAGTTTGTTGGCCGATGAATATGACGCGCGTTACGGGATTGACGAGCAACATCTTTCGGCGATTGCCGAATTGAACTTTCGAAATGCGAAATCAAATCCAAACGCACAAACTCGAACTTGGTCGCATACACCTGAGTCATTCACCGCCGATGATGTTGCTAATCCCATAGTGGTTGGGCGCATTCGTCGTTCGGATTGCAGTCAGATCACTGACGGAGCAGTGGGTTTGGTGCTCGCCAATCGCAAGCGTGCCGAAGAATGGGCGTCGCGTCGTGGACTCTCTATTGAGTCGGTCCCGCGGATCATCGGTTGGGGACATCGAACAGTTGGGTTGCCATTGGCTGAGAAATTGCAGCGCTCGGCTGACGATGAATATGTCATGCCCCATGTGCGCAAAGCAATCACTGATGCCTTTTCACGCGCGGGCATTGCTGATGTTGCAGGAATTGACGGCATTGAAACGCACGATTGCTTTACCCCTTCTGAATACATGGCGATTGATCACTTCGGTATTACTGCACCAGGCGAAAGTTGGAAAGCCATTGAAGAGGGAAGGCTTGAACGTGATGGCAGCATCCCGATGAATCCTTCTGGTGGTCTGATTGGTGGAGGGCACCCAGTTGGAGCAACCGGAGTGCGAATGGTTCTTGATGCTTCACGTCAAGTGACTGGACGTGCCGGAGAAAATCAAGTTGACGGTGCACGTACATTTGCAACACTCAATATTGGCGGATCAACAACAACGACCGTCAGTTTTGTCGTAGCGGTCTGACAAAGGTTCAACGCGGGGGATCACGATGTCATCATCAATAGTCAACACCATTCACTCAACTTTGCCCGTTGATGATGATCATCCATATCGCACTGGAGCATGGCGACCCAATCATCGTGAATGGGATGCCGATGATTTAGTTGTTGAGGGAGAAATACCCGCGGATCTAAATGGTGTCTATTTACGAAACACCGAAAATCCCGTTCATCCATCAATTGGGATGTACCACCCTTTTGATGGTGATGGAATGTTGCATCAGATTTCATTTGCGAACGGCAAAGCCAGTTATCGCAATCGATTCGTTCGCACCGACGGCATGCAAATGGAGCAAGACGCGGGAGAGCCTCTTTGGACCGGCTTTTATGATCTTGCACAAAACTCAAAGCGTGAAGATGGTTGGGGCGCCCGTGGTCGAATGAAAGACAGTTCGAGCACCGATGTCATTGTTCATAACGGAGTTGCGTTAACGAGTTTTTGGCAATGTGGTGATGTCTATCAAATGGACCCAATGACACTTGCCGACATGGGTAAGGCCGATTGGGTTAGTCAATTTCCGAGCCCCACCGGAGTTTCAGCGCACACGAAGCTTGATGAAGCCACTGGCGAGTTGCTCATTTTTGGTTACAGCACATCTGAACCATTTATGCATTACGGCGTTGTGGATGCGCAAGGGAAATTGGTTCATGCGATTGATGTTCCATTACCCGGACCGCGTCTGCCACACGACATGGCCTTTAGCGAGAACTATGCGATCTTGAATGACCTTCCGCTGTTTTGGGATCCGGCCATGATCGAACTTGGTGCGCATGTGCCACGTTTTTACCGCGACATTCCGACTCGCTTCGCCGTTGTGCCACGTCGGGGCAACACCGAAGACATCAAATGGTTTGAAGCCGATCCCACATATGTGTTGCATTGGATCAATGCCTACGAAGAAGGCGATTGGCTGATCTTGGATGGATTCTTCCAACATGATCCGATGCCTGCCAAACGCGAAGGTACCCCTAAACCACTGTCGCTCTATCGATCAGTTGATCTTGATCGCTTACAAACGCGTCCTCACCGTTGGCGCTTCAACTTGGTGACCGGAGAGACCAAAGAAGAGTCACTGTCTGATCGGGTCATGGAATTTGGAATGATCAACCCGCAGATTGCTGGCAAGAACTATCGCTACACGTACAACATGACTGGAAAGCCAGGATGGTTTTTGTTCGATGGTCTTGTGAAACAAGATGTTCTCACAGGAACTGAGGAGTTTTACTTCTTTGGTGAAGGTGTATTTGGTAGCGAGACCCCGTTTGCACCACGTACTGGAGCGACTGCAGAGGACGACGGCTACTTGTTGACCTTTACAACCGACATGAATCGTGATTGCAGCGAGTGCCTCATCTTTGATGCGACTCGTCTCACTGATGGACCGATTGCTCGAGTGCGATTACCCGAACGCATTTCCTCGGGAACTCACTCGTGCTGGACGTCAGCCGAGGCACTCGCGTCGCGCCAATAGAGTTTCCCCTACTGACAATGAAGTGACTCCGCCGTAAGTTGGTTTGGTCACAGTCTTAGATGGGGGTCTACATATGGAAACAGTTGTTCAGGTTGAGCAGGGGCAGTTGCGAGGTTCGGTCGAAAACGGACTTCATATATTTAAGGGAGTTCCGTACGCGGCTCCTATTGACGGGCCGAATCGATTTCGTGCGCCACAGCCACGTGAATCTTGGTCGGGTGTTCGTGATGCCACCACAATTGGTTTGATTTCGCGACAAGCACCATTGCCACCACCTTTCGGGTCCCCTTTGCCAGAGGCAGGTGCAGATTGTTTAAACCTCAATGTATGGAGTCCCGACGTGACTGGCTCATTGCCGGTGTATGTGTGGATTCACGGCGGTGCGTTCTACGGCGGCAGCAGCGTCGAGGCGGTTTACGACGGCGCATCGTTTGCCCGTAATGGTGTCGTCTGCGTGACGATCAACTATCGCTTGGGTGCACAAGGCTTCTTGCACCTTGCTGATCACTTTCCAGAATTTGCAGAATCGGGTAACGCCGGACTCCTTGATCAGATCGCCGCGTTGAAGTGGGTGCAACAAAACATCGCAGCATTTGGCGGTGACCCATCACGCGTCACGATCGCTGGTGAATCTGCCGGTGGTATGAGTGTGTCATCGTTGTTGGCTTCATCGCAGGCCAAAGGATTGTTTACACAAGCGATTCCACAAAGTGGTGCTGGTCATAACGGCATCAGCGCCAAGACTGCAACGGTGATTGCGGGTGAAGTCTTGCGTCGACTTGATGTGAAGCCCGGCGATAGTGCGGCTTTAGCCAAAGTTTCAGATGAGCGGCTCTTTGAGGTGCAACTTGAATTGATGGCCCTGGCGTTCGAAGAGGATTCAGATGTTTTGGGCGAGGCCGCCGTTTCAACCATGCCGTTTCAACCGACCTATGACACGGCAATTTTGCCAAAACGACCGATTGAGTTGGTTGAGGCAGGATCAGCAGCGGGCATCAAGGTTCTCACTGGCACCACGATGCAAGAGTCATTGGTCTTTATGATTGCGATGTCACCCATGTTTAGCGAAGAGATGCTTAAAGAAATGGTAACCGCAACATTCGGATCTGCCGAAAAAGGTCTTGCGGCATTAGAGAAGTATCGCGCTAATCGACCAGGCGCATCGCCTCTCCAAATCTCTGCGGCTGTTGAGACCGATCGCATGTTCATCGTGCCGTGTCGTCGACTTGCTGATGCACAACTCAAACATTCACCAGATGTGTGGACATACCGCTTTGATTGGGCGACTCCGTTGTATGACGGCGCACTAGGTGCGTGTCACGCACTTGAGTTGGTGTTCGTGTTCAACAATCTTGGTGATCCTGCAGCGGCGTATTTGAGTGGCGACAATGCACCGCAAGATGTCGCTGATTCGATGCATCAAGCTTGGGTGGCATTCGTAAAAAATGGCAATCCGCAACATGCCGGACTACCCGAGTGGCCACGACACAACACAAATGATCGACCGACGTTGCAGTTCAATACAACTTCAACTCTTGGTCACAATTTGTGTGCTGATGAACTGGCACTGTGGGATGGAGTTATCTAAGAAATCCCTTTGATGCGTTGACGAAGTTGTACAAAAACCTCTTCGCCCACGATCGCAGTCAATTCGTCAGCCAAACTTTCAATAACTGGTTGTTCACCCACGTATGCCTCGGGTTCTTCGGTGCACGCCCAGGCCATTTTCTCACTGTGATCGCCCCAGTCTGATTTCTTCCAGCCACGAACGGTGGCGATCTCAACATCGTCGTCGCGCATCACCCAATCAACTTTGATGGGCAGTTGCCAACACACTGACGGTTTCCAATCAATGGGAGACTCGTCATAGCTGAGCGCTCCGATATGCAACGCACAACCTGAGCCCCCCGAGAATCCGTTGCGATTGTGAAAAATGCACGCACCATCGACAACTCGCGTTGCGTTGTTTTGTTCATCGCGGAAGATTCCGCCAGATTGTGCCTCGGCATGAAATTGAAAAATCTCCGACGGGAGCGTGGCGGCCATCGCTGCGAGGTTCATTGCTTCATCAATACCGTCAAGTTCGGCTCCTAATGAGCAGCAGCCGTGACCTGTAGTTGCGTCGCGAGTTTCGCCAATACCCAAACATCCGCGACCCCAAATGCAAGTCCAGTTTGAAGTCATGAATGAACGCTCGAAACGCCAGATCGTGTCGCCGGCATCAACTTCGTCGAAGACTGGCTCATCAGACATGGGTTCAGGATACGGCGGAAAATCTAGGCGAACTATGATCTGTTTTTAGATCATAGTGCTATCGTTCAGATCCGTGAACCTTGAGCACCCTCTTCTAGATTTCGCCGGCGGAGTTCGCGGCAAGGTTCTTGAACAACTGCTGGAACTAAATGAGTCAGTTTCGCGACGGGAATTGGCCGCAATGTTGGGTATCGCTTCTGGTAACGCAAGTGCAGTTATTCAAGAATTGATTGACTCGGGGCTGGTGATCGAGGATCGACAAGGACGCTCGTCAATGGTCAAAATCAACCGTTTGCACCTTTCGGTTGAATTCTTGGTCCAGATTCAGAGAACTAAAGAGGTATTGATTCAACGCTTGAAGACAAGATTCTTGAAAATTGAATCCATTTCGCACGCATGGCTATTTGGATCTGTTGCACGAGGTAACTCAAACGGAAAGTCCGACATTGACCTCTTGATCATCTCAAAGAATCTTGATGATCCAGCGCTCCATCAAAAACTGTCGGCATTAGATGCTGATGTTCGAAACTGGACCGGAAACGAAATCCAATTTGTTGAACACACTCCCGAAACCTGGAAGCAAGTTGCTTCGTCGCAAAATCGGCTGGTTCAACAAATTCAGAAGGACGGCGTTTGTTTGAAGGGACCCCTGTTGAATTTTTCCGGTAAGAAGTGAGGAATAGGACAGAATGAGACAGCGAGTCTGTGGTCGTAAAGATGCGGAGCAACGTCTAGCCGATGCGAAGCAGTTTTTGGAAGCTGCGGAGATTCTTGAATCTCCTGATGTCGTGGCGACTAATGCGATACATGCAGCCATTGCTGCTGCTGACGTTTTGACTTGTCTGCAATTAGGTGAGCGATCAAATAGCGGAAATCATTCTGACGCCGTCAATCTGCTGAGACGAGTTGATGCGAATTTGGCGTTGACCTTGAAGCGAGCATTAGATCGAAAGAATCAAGCGAGTTATGAAAGCACGGATATCAGTTCTATTGATGCAGCAAGGTGCCTTCGTTGGGCGAAACAACTCCTTGATGAAGCCGTGGCGAGACTTCCGTAGCGAAGTAGTAACAGATGACACATAATCTTTCGCTATGGCTGATCTATCGGGCAAAGTGTTTGTCATCACCGGAGGCAACTCGGGCATCGGACTCGGAATGGCCGAGGGCATAGCCGCGGCTGGTGGATCGCTCGCGATTTGGGGTCGACGTGCCGAAAAGAATGCTGAAGCGGTTGAGATATTGAAAGCTCTCGGAGTAACTGCTCGGGGATATGTATGTGATGTTGGCGACGAACAACAAATCATTGACACGATGGCCCAAACAGTTTCTGACTTCGGGCGACTTGATGGTTGCATTGCCAACGCTGGTCGATCAGGAACCGGCACACCGTTCTTGCAGATGACCATGAAAGAGTGGCGCGCGATCATGTCGGTCAACCTTGATTCGGTTTTCGTGACGATGCGCGAAGCCGCGAAAGTTTTAGTCGCCCAAGGAACAGGTGGAAGTTTGGCGGCGGTGTCGTCAACCTCGGCCATTCATGGTGCCGCCGGCAACGAAGCGTACGGAACCTCAAAGACGGCGATTAACGGTTTGGTTCGCGCATTGGCCGTAGGAATGGCGCGACATCAGATTCGCGTCAACTCTCTCGTGCCGGGCTGGACAAAGACCGAGTTAGCGGGACCAGCATTTGCCAATGAAAAGTTTCGTCAGGTCACTACGCAACGTACCCCCGTTCGTCGGTGGGCCGAACCAAGTGAATTTCGTGAAGTCGGTGTCTTTTTAATGGACCCGTCCCTGACATTCCATACGGGTCAAGAAGTTGTTGTCGACGGTGGCTACACAGTTTTCTAGAAATCGTCTCCGAATAGCACACCCTTGCGCCACACTGTTGATGTGAGTACGACTGCATCAACCAATCGCGAGTTCGCCGAACAACATATGAACATCGTGCTTGGTCGCCTTGCTGGTCCCGATGCGTCTCCTCGTGGCGATCAGGTTGATGCAGTGCACGCGGTGCTTCAACCAGCATCACGAGTATTAGTAGTGCAAGCCACCGGCTGGGGTAAGTCGGCCGTGTACTGGGCAGCAACTCACGCTTTGCGTCATTCTGGTGCTGGGCCGACTTTGGTGGTGTCGCCACTCTTGGCACTGATGCGCGACCAGGTTTCGGCAGCTGAACGCGCCGGATTGAGTGCAGCAACCGTGAACTCAACCAACTTTGATGATTGGGATGAAGTCTTTCGTCAACTCGACAACGACACGCTTGATGTGCTGTTGGTGTCGCCCGAACGTTTAGGGAATGCACGGTTTGCGGCTCGACTTGGTGAATTATTGGCGAGAGTCGGACTGATCGTGATCGATGAAGCTCATTGCATCAGCGACTGGGGGTTTGACTTCCGTCCCGACTATCAGCGACTTGCACGGGCGTTGTTATCAACACCAACTGCTTCTGTCCTTGCGACAACTGCAACCGCCAATGAACGGGTCACCAAAGATGTCAGCGACCAGCTTGGTGCAGACACCGTGACTTATCGCGGCACGTTGGCACGAACGTCATTGACATTGTCCGTGGTTCCTGGTCTGAGTCCGCTTGAACGTTATGCCTGGATCGCTGATGCACTTGAACAGTTGCCCGGTTCAGGAATTATTTATGTGTTGACGGTCGCCGAAGCCGACAAACTTGCTGCCTTCCTAGCGTCTTGTGGACACAGCGTTGATGCGTACACCGGTCAACTCGACGGTGATTCACGAATCGCGATTGAAGAACGTCTGCGCAATAACGAAATCAAAGCAGTGATTGCCACATCGGCGCTCGGAATGGGATACGACAAACCCGATCTCGGATTCTGCGTGCACGTTGGTTCGCCATCGACACCAGTTGCGTATTACCAACAAGTTGGTCGTGCGGGTCGAGCGGTTGCGCATGCCGATGGAGTGTTGTTGCCATCCGATGCTGATGAACGCATTTGGGATTATTTCGCAACTGCTTCCATTCCCGATCCGAAGTCGGCCGACAAAGTGTTGGCTGCCATTACTGAACAGCCACGAACATTGATGGAAATTGAAAGCGAAACCGGTTTGCGTCGCGGACGCCTTGAAGCATTGCTCAAGATATTGGCAGTTGAAGGCGTTGTCGAAAAAATTGGTACGGCGTGGGCGACAACGGGCGAACGCTATGTTCACAACACCGCAAAGTGGGACGATCTCACCAAAGTACGGGCAACTGAAGCCGACATCATGCGCAAGTACGCTCACGGCGAAGGTTGCCTGATGGCGTTCTTGCAAATTGCGTTGGACGACCCGACTCCCGCCGCATGTGGTCGCTGTTCGGTGTGCACCGGCAATATTCCTTTTCCTGGTGCCGAACCATCTCATGAGAAGTTGATGTTGGCTCGGGCATTTATGCGTGGCACTGATGCCGACATTGAACCGCGTAAGCAATGGCCAAAAGGCGTGAGTCGTAAGGGCACCATCCTCTCGCTCAATGCGGGCCGAGCCGTGGCCTTTGCCGATGATCCAGGTTGGTCACTCGAGTTGGCCGAACTTGCCCGAAGCCGCCCCGGTGAAATTCCTCAAGTGATGCTCGATGGGGCAGTCGCCACGCTTGGACGTTGGTCAAAGGTGTGGGGCTCGCGACCAACCTCGGTTGTTCCGTTACCCGCACTTGATATGCGCTCAAATCGCCAGCTCGCCGAACATATAGCCAAGGTAGGCAAGTTGCCAACACACGATGTTTTTACCTGGACGGGCGCAGCACTGCCCGATGATGCGGCATCGACACCAGTGGTCGCCCATCTCGAAAAGGTGTTGACGATCGCGAGCGACCACGATTTGCCCCGAGGCCCTGTTTTATTGGTATCAACCGATGTACGAACACGATGGACCGCAACAGTTGCTGGAGCGATGTTGCGCGATCAAGGAATGCCCGCAGTCTTGTTGCTGGCTCTGCATTTGCGTCCCTGAATAAATACGGCCTTGAACTAAGGTCAAAGAGTTACCGAATCGCGGGTTATAAGGAGCCATCATGAAAATTTCTGATCTATTTTCCGTTCAAGGAAAAGTTGCTGTCGTTACGGGTGGCTCACGTGGAATCGGCGAGATGATCGCGGCTGGTTATCTCATCAATGGCGCCAAGGTGTATATCAGCTCGCGTAAGAAAGATCAGTGTGACGCCACGGCCAAGCGTTTGTCCGAGACATACGGCGCGGAATGCATTTCGATTCCGGCCAACTTGTCAGAGTTGAGCGGCATCGAATCGTTGGTTGCCGAGCTCACCAAGCGCGAAGATCACATTGACATCTTGGTCAATAACGCTGGCGTGTCGTGGGGAGCACCACTTGATGATTTCCCCGAAGCTGGATGGGACAAAGTGTTTGATACCAATGTCAAAGGCGTTTTCTTTTTGACCCAGAAAATGTTGCCGTTGCTTGAAGCCAAGGCCACCAACGAAGATCCATCACGAGTGATCAACATCGGTTCAATTGACGGAATTCGTACACCAATGTTTGATACCCATTCATATGGTCCGTCGAAGGCGGCATTGCATTCGCTCACGAGCCAGATGGCCGCCAAGTTGGTCAAGCGCAAGATTTTGGTCAACGCAATTGCCCCCGGACCTTTCCCCACGTGGATGCTCAGCACTGGTGTCGGAGGCGGCGGCGACGTAGAAGGAACCGACTGGGATGCAGTTGGACGCACCAATCCGCGCAAGCGGGTCGGCACACCCGAAGACATCGCTGGGTTGGCAATTTTCTTGAGTTCACGTGCTGGTGCTTTCACCGTCGGTGAAGTCATCAAGTGCGACGGCGGAATCGTTATCTCGTAACGAGAAATTTAGATACGGTCGAGTGCCGCACCATCAAATAGTGGCGTCACTCCAAATTCGGCAATATCTCGATTCATCTCTTCATCAAGTGGTCGACTGAGGTCACTTTGAGCTGCTTCAAGAATGAGTGGCAACAATGTGGCATCACTGGTGGTATTGAGAAAGAGATCGGGTTGTGACAACACGTACCGAACTGCGCGTTGAATGGCGTCAGTGTCGGTGAGCGGCTCATACCAACTGCGATGACCTTCAGTTCCGTCATCCCAGCGACGCCGAGCCACTGCCTTGATGGTTTGAGTTGCAATGTTTCGCCTATGACATACTTCGCGTAGTGCAGCGACGTCTTCGAGATATTGAGGAATCGAGAGCAACGAATGGTTATACGGAAACAGAACGGCGTCAAAATCGAATTCCGTCAAACTGCGCAAGTGCATGGACGGAATTCGTAAGCCATGACCGGTCACGCCAATGAAACGAACCAAACCTTCGGCACGGGCTTGGTTTAGGGCCGCAACAGCACCACCTTTGTTGAATGCGGTTTGCCATTCATCGGGTTCAACCAAATTGTGCAACTGAATGAGATCAATCTGGTCAACGCCCATACGTTCAAGCGATCGTTCAAGTTCGGCACGGGCCACCGAGCCAATCCGCTCGTGTGTTTTTGTCGCAAGGAAAACCTCTGAACGATGATCAACAAGCCATGGCTTGAGGCGGTCTTCAGCTGCCCCGTACATGGCGGCAGTATCAATGTGGTTGACGCCATAAGAAGCGACGAGATCAAGTGTTTTGATGGCACGCGCCTCGCTCATGCCTCCTAGTGCAGCCGCACCAAAGATGACTCGACTTGAACGATGACCGGTTTGACCAAATTGTGCGAAAGGCAACATGCCCATGACGGTAGTTCTTTACTCTCGTCGCTAAAGACTTCTCGCGTTGGAACGAACTAGTCTGACAAGAGGTCAACAGGGGGAGTCGGATATGTCGCAGTCCACATATGTAGATGTATTAATCGTCGGTGCCGGAATCTCGGGTATTGGCATGGCCTATCACTTGCAAGATCAGTGCCCCGACCGCACGTACACAATCCTCGAAGGTCGCGCCGATCTTGGTGGCACCTGGGATCTGTTCCGTTACCCCGGCGTGCGCTCCGACAGTGACATGCACACGCTTGGTTACAGCTTCAAACCTTGGAAGGAAGCGAAGTCAATTGCTGACGGTCCCTCAATTTTGAATTACCTGCGCGAGACCGCGAGCGAAAATGGAATCGACAAAAAGATTCAGTTCAATCATTTGGTCACTCATGCATCATGGTCAACCGAAACAGCGACATGGACAGTGACCGCCACCCACAAAGAAACCAATGAGACGCTCACGTACACCTGCGGCTTCTTGTCGATGTGCTCGGGCTACTACAGCTACAAAGAGGGCTACACACCCGAGTTCCCCGGAATAGAAAACTTCAGTGGACGATTCGTGCA
>Ga0209358_10000324_pt1 | contig 42490 bp, 60 predicted proteins | sample LauGreFa1BDMLBSN_2_FD_187574 | JGI IMG/M metagenome (GOLD analysis project Ga0209358, IMG submission 187574) | Freshwater lake microbial communities from Lake Michigan, USA - Fa13.BD.MLB.SN (SPAdes) (version 2) | ecosystem: Environmental > Aquatic > Freshwater > Lake | place: Lake Michigan, USA... | reverse complement strand
TTTTAAATCAATTTGTTTAGTATTGTAGGTTAAATATATGTTATTACTGTGGTCTTCTAGATGTAAAGTTAATGGCTCTTCAATTACAACCAAATTATTTGACATAATTAATAACCTCCTATAAATCAAATATTTGACAAATAACCGCCCAAAAATAACAAATACATAATATTGTTACTATACTCATACCTAACATCCTCTACTATTCATATTATAAAAATCCATTCTCAAATTTCTATTTTCATTAGCAGATATCTCATTCAACTTCTCACCTATTTTATGTCTTAGTCCTTGCGGATCATAAGTAGAGTAGTCAAAGTCGTTAATATCAAGGTTAACTGCCTTTTCAATTAATTGTCTGTATTCTCTATCAGCTTGAATTTTCAAAGCTTCCTTAAGTCTTGTTATATTATTAAATAAGTTCATTTTATTACCTCATACATTCTAAAATTCTATCGTCAATTACCCTGTCTTTATTGTGGTAAAACTCAAAGTAAAAACCTGTTATTGCTATAATTATGATAGCTATTATATAGTTCATATTCATTCTATTAATCCTTAAAATTATAATATAAGTTAAAACCAAGTCCTATTAGCCCAACAATAAGTAGTATTTCGTGGACTAGTATAATCAATTCAATATCGCTCGTTTTATATATCTCCTTAATCGTCTCTATCAGTATCAAAAACAATCTCGTCCGTTTCAAGATTAACAACTATTATTCTATCGTCAGTACTTTTAACTATTTTGTCGTAATGGTCTGATAACAAAAAGAAGTTGAAATCAGTTAAGCTTGTAAATTGTAATTCGCTATGGATTATATCATCGTCAGAAGCATTTTTACCTTTATTAGGTATATGTATTACCCTCATTTCATATTTAGATTGTTGATTGCCGTATACTAGGTTTTCTTCTAATAATAGTTTTTCAAATCTGCTCATTTTATATACCTATTCATTAATTTAAAAAGTACAAAAGACTATCACAAGAAGTATTTTCAGTTTTCTTTCTATTCTCTACAATCTGTCTATATCTTGCTAAAGCCTGTTTTTCATCATAATTAATCTCTGCGTCAATTTCTGCTAGAGTGTAATTATCATCTATATAATCGTATTTCTTTCTATTTCCTTTACTCATGCTATTACCTCCCTATTATCGTATTCAAATATTGTTTTTCTTCCTTGAGTTACTTTAATGTAGTCAATATATTCATTATTAAATAAATAATTGAATGTTGAACTATCAATGAAATATTTTAAATCATTTAAGCATATAAATTTCAATTTATCTTTATAGTCGCCTTGTCTTGAAGAACTAAAAAATAAAATAGCTGGTTCAGAATTTAAAATATCATAACTATTTTTAGTTATTTTCTTTTCATTAAGTTTTAAATGTTTTAGCTTCATACTATAACCTCTTCTTTAATATCTACCTCTTCAAAACAATACCCGTGTCCAGCTATATTATATTTATCTACAATAACAAGATCTTTATCTTCAATATCCCCCTCTTGTTGCTCTATATAAAATAGTTCATCCTCACTATTTCTATAAATCAAGAATTTATTATCAAATATTCCAGCATTTATTTCCTTGTATATAATCTTGTCGTTTTCAGTAATTACAACCCCATCACCGATTCCTCCAATATCTTCACAAGCATTATTATAAAAATCTGATGCAAAAAAGCTCTTTACGTCTTCTAGTGTTGATAGTTTTAAACTATAATAATAAAATATTTCTTCTTTATATTTTCTGTCAATTTCAGTTAAACTAAAAAAGTTTATTTCAAATTTGCTCATATTATTTTACCTAATTAATTCTAAGCTGTTTTCTTATTCAAAAGTAATTTATTAAAAATTCCATTTAACTTCTAATTCTTTATGTAAAAAATATAAGAATTGCTTTAAATGGTCGTATGTTTCTTTATGTTCTTTCTTCTGACTGTTTAATAAAAACTTAACAAATTTATATTTTTTAAAACCTCTACATTTTTTTACAAAAAGATTATCGGCAGATATTAAATTTTTTAAATTATTTGAAATTTGTATAAATTCATCTGATTTTGCAGTAACGTTGAATAAATATGAAATAGGTATATTTCTAGTTATTCCATTGAAATTTTTATTCTCAACTTCATATACTATTCCCCTATCATCAGATTTTCTTATTGCTAAATAATCACGACCTACCACTAATTGTAATCCGTCTTTATCAACATAATTTAATTTTTTTAGTAAGTTATTCTTACAAAAATACTCGAAAATTTCTGATATTTTATTAAAATTTCTATCAATATAATACTCACATTTACCATCTATTAAATATTCACTATACAATTTATTTTTCATATTGTTCTACCTATCTTTTAAGCTGCCTTACTGTTTTCAAGCAATTTGTTAATCTCTTTTACTACTTTACTATCCTTGCCGTAATAATATTCAAAATAACTAATACCTTTTTCAACAAAGTAAGAGCGTTCATCGTAAGAACCGTCAGCTAGTAACTGATATGCTTCAAGTTTGTATGTAAAGTCCATACCACAACCTCCAAAAGACAAAAGCTGTAAATCTTCATCTTCAGTCTGTATTTCAAAAGGTATGAATCTGCAAAGGTCAGCAATCTCTTCATCATATATACGAGGCTCATACACATAGTTATACATTAAACAGTCAGCTTCTAAAAAGTCTTTAGCTTCATAATAAAGCACATCATATTTATCTTGGACATAATCCAAAAAACTGTCATATTTATTTGTGTTGTATTTGAGTTTAATGTCGTAACCATCCTTTAAATTATTTTCAAGAATGAAATCAGGGATAATCAATTCTGTTTTACCATCGTCAAATCTCTTGTTTAACTCAAATCTTGGTAAGTAATGTTGTTTATAAAAAGGTTCAATGTGTATTCCGGAGAATTGTTTTGTTAACATAATTTTATCTCTCTTTAATTGTTGATTGTATTTAACTTTACTTCTACAAGAAAAGGTTGCACATAAATTTCTTGTTAAGTCTGTTATACAATAGTTTCTAAATGTTGTCAATAGATATTTTCATTAAATTTAAAAATATTTTTATGTAAATATTTCTTCACCTTATTCACCTTATTCACAAATTTATAAGTAGTTCTTCACCTTATTCACCTTATTCACATATTTCCAACCCTTTATTTTATATATATTTTGTTAATAAGGTGAATAAGGTGAATAAGTATATAATATATAAGAAAAAAATAAAGGTAAAATATATACGCGTATAAAGATAGGAAAATATCTTCACCTTATTCACATAGATGTTTTGAAAGCCTTTTGTAGACTGATGTTGAGATGTGTGTGAATAACTGTTTTTATATCTTCACCTTATTCACCTTATTCACACTTTTTTTAAAATTGTGGATAACTTTGTGGATAACTCCTTCTAAGCCAGTGTTATAAACAGTTTTTATGTGGATAACTTTGTGGATAACTTTTTTTAGTTAAATTTTATCTGTGAATCATACGATTCCTTTTGTGGATATGTCAACAACAAATTTTTGATAATTTAAAAATATTTTTTATTAAAGCCGTGGTCGTCATTTTCAAATTATCAGAAATATTTTTAAATTTAATAAAAATACCTATTGACAACAATTAGAAACAATTATATTATTGAATTACAACAATAAAAGAGGTTATTTTTATGAAATTTATCAAATACAGACAAAATTTAAGCTACGATGATTTTTTTGTTTATTCATACGGCACGAAAGTTGCCGAGATTGATATTAAAAATAGAACTTTATGGAGGTTAGGTTATTGGAGTCAGACAACTTCAAAGCATATCAATTATGCAGCTAAAGAATTAAATTTAATGGTTAAGACGCTAGAATTAATAGAAGTCTACATAGATTTTAATAAAAAATACAGTTTTTAGCCATTTTAAGCCACCATAGGAGCGTAATTTAAAATTTAATAGGGAAACTATCATTACAAATAGACTTACGCTCCTATGGTAGCTTAAAACTCGTCATTTGATTATTTAGGTAAATTTGACATTTAGATAGAGTTGTGCTACAATAAGTCTTTAAATAAAAATTGATTAACATTATGTTATTAACTGATAAAACAGATAGAAGGATAAATTTAGATTTGCAAAAACCAATGTTTGAAGAAAAAATTATATTTGAGAGAATAACTGAATTAGAAAATAGATTAGTAAATATTGAACTTGAAAACACAACATTAAAAAGCAATATAAAAATACTTTTTGAAATAATCGGTACTAGTGCTAAATGATTAAAATCAACATATCTCAAAACCATATAAACAAATATACTTCTACTGAAGATATAAAATTTAAAAAAGTTTATGATGAATGGGATAGGATAAATTCTAACGCCAATCGTAGAATATTTATTATAAACGATGACGCTTTTGATAAGTTCAAATTAAAGCAGATACAATTGAAAAAGAAGAAATTACTTGAAGATATAAAATATATAAAGCAATATGGTTATGTTGGATGTGTTGGATTAGCTGGTAGATTATGATAAATGTCAGATATTGAATTTGAATTAACAAAATGTAATAATCAGTTAAAACATCATAAAAATGAAATTGACGTTTTAAAAGAAAATCAAAAGAAATTAGAACAGGGTTTAAAACGTATTTCAAATATTCTAATTATTCAAAAAGAAGAGTTTTCTAGTTTAATGAATAAAAATGACAAATTACAGAAAAAAATAAGTAAAAAAATAGAGAAAAAAGAACTTTCTTGCATGCAGGAAGCAGAGTTTACAGATGAAAATATTGCTAAAGTTCAAGAAATGGCTATCTGTATGACTAAAGAGCAAATAGCTAGGAGATTTAATATGTCTCTTACAACATATCTACAAAGAGAAGAAAAAATACCTGAACTTAAAAAAGCTTTTGAAATAGGACAAGGTACTTTTATGGCGGAAGTATCAAACATATTAGTTCAAAATATAAGGTCTGGTTGTAAAGCAAGTTTATTCTATTATCTGAACAATAGAATGAGAATGAAAAAAGAAGATGAAGCAACAAACATCACAATAACACAGGAATTCTTGAATAAACCATTAAAAATTATTAATAGTGATGGCAATTATGAAGAAGAGTTAATGGATAAATACCATAAAAAAATAATGTCAATTTCTGTTGTAAAAAACAATTCTTTAGAAGATGAATAAATTTGATATTTACAACTTAGAACCTTGGGAAAACAATCTTTACAAACCTATATCATATAAAGTTTTACATGGTGGGCGTATGTCAATGAAATCTACGTCTGTTGTAAAAGCACACTTGAGATTATCTTTCAATAAAGAATTTATAGGGAGAAAAATAGTAGCTGGACGAGAATATTTAGGTGATATTAAGGACAGTGTTCATGCTTTGTACATGAGAGTAATTGACGGAGTAGAAGAATATAGAAATTTCTTTCACATCACAAATACTTACATTGTAAATAAATTAACAGGTGTTGAAATACTTTTTAAAGGTATTCGTGATTATCGTACATCTGGTATAAAATCAGTTGAGAATATTGGTATTTTATGGCTTGAAGAGGGGTCATTCATTAGTAAATATGCTTGGGATATAGTAGACAATACACTTAGAGAACAAGGATGTGAATTGTGGGTAACTATGAACCCTGAAAATGAAACTGATTTTTTGTATCAAGAGTTTATTGTAAATGGTAAAAAGAAATACGGCGAAGATTTATTTATTAAACAATTAAACTGGTATAATAATCCACATTTAAGCAGTGATGCTATAGCTAAAATCGTTAGGATGAGAGAAAACGATTTTAATACATATATGCACGTTTATGGAGGTGAGTGTTTAATAAATACTGAAAGACACGTATTTAGAAATGAGTTTTTTGTAATACAGGAATTTGAAGAACCACAGGGAATATTTCCTTATTATGGTATAGATTTTGGTTTCAGTGATCCAACTGCTGGAATTAGATGTTATATTCAAGATGAAAATCTTTACATAACTCATGAATATAAAAAAACAAATGTTACTCTTGATATTCTTGGATATGAATTAGAAAAGTCATTAAAAGATTATAAGAAAAAAGGCAAATATACTGCAACTGCCGATAATGCAAGACCTGATTTGATTGATATGTTAAGCAAATATGGCTATCCTGTAAAACCTGCAATAAAAGGTAGAGGTTCAATTGAAGCAGGTATTGAATATATAAAAACATTTAAAAAATGCTATGTTCATCCACGTTGTCAGGAGTTATTGAAAGAAGTTTATAACCTTAAATACAAAACTGATAGACATAGTGGGCAAATTAAGGACGAAATAGAAGATAAAAATAACCATTTAGTTGATTGTTTACGTTATAGCCTTGAGGATTGTATGAAGAACAGATACAATGATGATTTCAAATATAAGAATATTGTTGATAATACAATCTGGGTATAATTGTGGATACAAATACACTTAGGATATTTAGCTTTCCCGGTGGTGGGGCTAAAGGATATGGTTCTAATCGTTTTATGCAGAAGTTCCTGCATCAATGGGGAATACCGCAAGCTGATTTCTGGAAATATGTTGATGTTATGTGCGGAACATCTATTGGAGGAATACTTACTTGCGGGTATTCTTTCGAGAAAACCCCAGATGAAATGGAAAGTTTTTTTACTACTTACGCAAAACGTATATTTACCATCAGAACAGCAACTGATGTAGCTTCTGGTAGTCATAATGCGAGCGAAGATTCAAATAGACCTAATGTTGCACAAAAATTAGCAATGATAGCTACAGATGATCCTTTTTATAAATCGGCGTACGAAGATTCAAACTATGGAAGTAATATACTCCAACAAGTTCTTGTAAATAATTTTGGTACAAATACGCTTGCAAACTTAAAGATTCCTGTTGTTATTCCTGCGTATGAAGAAGACATGAAAAGATATGTAATGTTTTCTAATTTTAATGATCCAGCTTATTTTATTGGTAATACTGCAAAAATAGTAGATGTTGTTCGTGCAACCTCTGCTGCTCCAATTTATTTACCTGCTCATAGTTTTAACGGACATATTTATAGTGATGGAGGAATATACGCTAATGATGCAATACTAGCGGCAATTAATGTTGGTTTAACTGTTAAACCTAATGCTACTAGAATTGTTATAGTAGATGTTGGTTGTGGTATAGGCAATATGAGTTTTGACGGCAGCGGCACTGAAACTGGCATATCTCACGCAGCAGTTAGATTATTTGGTTTGATGAATGTAGCTATGGTTGGAGGGGAAGAATACGTAAGATATTATCTTGATTATCTAGATAATAGAACTACAAGTTTAACCAATCAAGCTAATATAGATTTATATTATTATAAGTTTCAACCAAAGTTTCCGCCAGACTTCCCGAATGAACTTGATAATAGCACAGTAGCTTGGTTTAGTGATCTTGCCAATTTAATTGATACTCATTACTCAAATGAAAGTGATAAAATTTCAAGTATATTAACACGTCTAACAGCATGAAGTACGATCGTTTATATAATTTTATTTCACCTGTAACTGGTAAATTACCGATAGATAAAGGTTATATATTGCTTGGAGATAAAAGCGGAAAATCTTTCAAGTCGCCAGTATTAATTGATATACGCCAAGATATAATAGATTTAAAAAGAAAAATAAGGAATTTTGAAGAATTAAAAAAACTAGACCATAACCGAATATGGATAGGTGATTATGATAATGAACCTGTAGCACAACTTAATATTGGAGTTATAAATTTACCACCTTTAGCTGAGGCAGTATTTCCAAACCCTATAAGTCCGATTATAGGTGATTTTAGGATTCCAAACCCTACTTTTGATTATTTATCCCCTTTTGACTGGGTAATGTCTGGTCCATTCTTACCTCAAATATTTGCAACAAAATATGATACATTCGGAAATCCAATAGGAACTGATATCTCTTCATCTTTAGCGATGACACAGGTAAGAGCAGCGCAAATAATGAAACGGTTTGATAATGCTAATTTTATTGTTGGCAGTTCTACTGTAATATTTGATTGGGAAAATCCTAAAATGTATCTTATTCCAGAACCATTAAAGCAACTATATGGACTTGGAACAACATATACTTTTACTAAGGCACAGTCTCTTGGAAATTTACAGACAGGTCTTTTAAAAAATACAGTTAATAATGCTACTGGTACTTTATCAACTGCTATAGCTGGAAAAGATTATGTAGATGTAGCCGCTCCACTACAAGCAAACATGCAACTTGCACTTATTAGACCAGAGTTAATACAAGAGGGACAAGATGTTGCAAAACTACTTTCAAGAGTAGAAAGATTACCTGCTGCTAATATGTATTTAACTACTGATAAATACTGGAAGGGTGGAGAAAATAATATTCCTATTGAGGTTGATATTCCGACTTATGCTCCAAAAGATGCAACTTATGTTTTACGTACTTCTAATATAGAATTACCTAATGCACAATCTTTAAATTTAATTGGTTCAGGTATTTTAAAAATTGCTCCTTTAAGTAACGGATCAATTAGTATAGCATCTGGGGGGAAAGTTCCTACTTTAAATGATTATGTTAGACCAGCTGATCTTATAGAAGAAATTACTACATTAGAAACTAGTATACAATCTCAATTAACAGCAATAACAGGATACGCAAGTCTTGGTCTATTAACAGAATTTTTAATAAATATAGGATGGACAACTGGTTATTCTGAATATCTATGGAGTAAATATAAACCATTACGAACTTTGAATAAATATGAAGATACAGACGATTACGATAAGCAAGGGGGTAATATTTGGTTTGATGCAAATCATTTTGGAGCAGCCGGTAATTTTAAACCAGGATTGCGAATAACTTCGTGGGATTCTTCTTTTACTACTACAAATGATTTATTTCCAGTTTCTATAGGGCTTTTTGGTTATAAAAATGAACTAGGTTATGTTCCAGCGCAAGAGGGGTTTGTATGGCAAAGTTATCCTGAAAATGATAGTTCTAATTCACATTATAGATTTCTTAAAAATTTTGGTTTGTATTATGTAGGACATAATAAAGGTCAAATTGGTTGGGATAGAAAAGAAATTTTATTAATGGACTATAAATACTATGATGAAAAATTTTATTTTGAAAAAAAAGTTAATTTTAAACAAAATGTAAATTTTTTAAGTAAAGAGGCAATAAAAATTCCAGTTGGCAATATTTCTGAAAGACCAAGTATTGCAGAGGTTGGGATGATAAGATATAATATAGAAATTTAATATATTTTGTGAGTAAGATATGGGGCAGTTACTTTTACCTGTTGGTAGACAAGAATTTCACGACGGCAATAACTGGTTTTCATTAGCTAGTGAAAACTGGGTTTTAAACACAATAGGTAGCGTACCTGCAACTCTTGTAGCAACTACGGCTAATTTAACTGCTACTTATGCAAATGGTACTAGCGGGGTTGGAGCTACTTTAACTAATTCAGGAACACAAGCAGCTTTAACTATTGATGGATTACAAGTTACTTCAGGAAATAGGGTTTTAGTTAAAAATCAAACATCTGCCTTGCAAAACGGAATATATATAGTAACAAATATAGGTTCAGTAAGTACAAACTGGGTATTAACAAGAGTTACTGATTTTGATTCCCCGTCTCAAATGGTTAGAGGTACAATTGTTAATGTAATAAACGGAACGGAAAATGCCGTAACATCATGGATGTTAACTTCGATTGTTACGGCAGTTGGTACTGATCTATTAATCTTTCCTAAATTATCTCAAAATGGCATTTCAAATGTTTTAGGTACTACAAACCAAATTACTGTTACAGTCAATAATAATGTAGCAACAATATCAATCGCTAACAATCCAGTTTTTACTGGAAATGGTAGTATGACTATACCAAATGGAACAACAGCACAGAGACCAAGTACTCCAACTGTTGGAATGATGAGATTAAATACTAGTTTATAAATGGCTCAACTAGAGATTTTTGATGGTACTAATTGGATTAAATTAGGGGGTGAGACTAATATATCTTTGACTGGAGCTATTAGTGGAACTGGAACAACTAGTATCAATACTACTATAAATACAATTTATATGCAAGATCAAGGTATTTGGTTAAGAAATAGCACCCCTTTTGATAATAATCACGGCATAATTTATAATTCTACAATAGATGGGATGGAATTACGGGGATATGGAGGATTTAATTTTAAAATAGGAACTGATGGTGCTACCCAAGTTATGCGTTTAAATAATAGTAGTATGGATTTAGGAAATAGAAATATAAAAGGAGTTTCCCCTCCTACTCTTTCTACTGATGGTGTAAATCAAAATTATGTTCAAAATGCAATTGCGTCAAGTAAACCAAGTGCTTTGCAATATATTAGCTATTGGGATGAAACGTACCCAGTTTATGTTACAAGGTCTATGTATATAAAAAATACTTATAACCCTTTTATTAAAGAACAAGGAACATTTGTATATTATGCTAAAAATAGTTTTTCACAATCTTTAGTTGGAACAATTAATGATGCTCCTGTATATGATTTAAAATGCGATGGAAGAATTAGAGGGTCGGAATTTAATGCTTGGAGTTCTCAAAATCTTAAAAATATTTTAGAACAAGGGGAAATAGTTGGTCAAGAAGCTAGTGAAATAATAAAAAATATGCCAATTGTAAAATATAGCTTTAAAGATCCTATGACAGAAAGAACAGGGCAGTTTTTTGGTGTAATTTCAGAGCAACTTATGGAATACTTACCTAATTATGTTGCAAATAAAGAGTTTAGATTTGTACCGAATATTATGCTTTTTGGAATATTAAATAATATAGATAATACAAATTACTCTATTCTTTTTGATCAAATATTACAAGAAGAAATTAGAATAGGGGATAAAATATGGATAGTTATAGATAAATCTGCTATAGAAATGTATATAACTTCAATAAATGAAAATTTAATAAATATTAAAGCAAATCAAAAAGTTTACATTCAAGAAAAAAATTTAAAAGTTTTTGTATATGGAACTTACAAAGATTGTCCGACTATAAGTTCAAAACATTTAGCTGATTTGACTTTATGTGCATTACAAGATTGTATTAAAAGAATAAATAAATTAGAGAAAAAATATGAATAACGTTATACCAGTTAATTATCCAGCACTTCAATATATAGAATGGTTTGAATCCGACTATAGAATTGTAAAAGTTAATTGCGACAATATTTTTAAAGGAGGATATGATAAAACTTCAGATCAGTTTCAAGCGTTATTAGAAGCTGCTTATAATGCTATTTTTGAAATTGAAGATGATATTACTAAAATCAAGGAATTTTTAGCTGCTTACACTTCTCTAAATAATAATTGATTAAAAAATAAATTAATTTATAATAACTAAAATTTAACCCTTACGAGTAAATCTATGAATGAAAATCAAAATCCAGTAGAGATTATCCAGATTCTTCCTAAATATGTTCAAGCTTTATATAGTGATGGTGTGCTTTATTTCTCAGGAGAGGTAACAATCGCAACAGAAGCAAGAAAAGCTACTCTTTTAAATGATATTAATCTTATCAAAGAGCAACTTGCCAACTTAGAAAAAATATTAGGTTAAGTATGGATCAAGAAAATAAAATAGAGAGTTTATCAGAAATATTAAAAGTATGTGAATTAAATGAATTAATTACTAGTTTTTCAGTAATTAATGATTTTATTAAACAATCTGTGATGTATATTTCAATTAAAAAAGGTAAAAAAGAAGAAATATCTTTGGAAGAAAAAGATATTTTTAATGATAAATTTATTAAAATGAAAGAAATTATTGAAAAAATAATCAAATATTAATGATTTTTACCAATAATATTAAAAATAATTTTGAATCAATATCTAATACAAAAACAGTTCTAATAAGTGTTGAAAAGCAAACTATTATAACTTCTTTGCGGTGTACAAATATAACAGACAGTAATATTCGTATAACTGTTGAAGATATAAGATTATTAAAAAATCCTATAGAAAAAGGATATATCTGTTATAATTTACTATTAAACCCTAATCAAACTATTGATTTATTAATGGTAACTAAAGGTAATAGTTCTGAAATTTCAGAACATTTATTATTGGATGGGGATAATCTTGTTTGTTATAGTGGGTCTTATGGTGAAGTTTTTTCTTGTATATTAACTGGTTATGAGTTGTTGGAAACATGAATAAAAGACAGATATTAGATGATTCAAAAGAATTATTTAGATATTTAGCAGAATCTCAAATAAGAAAAAATTGGTTTGAAAATGATATTATAAACAGTAATTATTATTATAATAAACAATGGAATAATGTTAAGGACAAACAAGGGTTACAACAAATAGGTTGTGAACCTATAACTATTAATAGAATTAAACCAATTGTTGATAGGTATTTAAGTATTTTAATAAAAAGCGGTAAAAGAGTTGGTTTTTTACCTGTAACTAATTCTCAATATCATTTTAATTTAGCAAATTACATAAAAAACTGGGCTTTTAATATACAAAGTCAAAATAGCCATATGTTTTATTCTAGTTTAAAGTGTCAGTCAGCTTTAACTAGTGGTATTGGTTGGTCTCATTTTTATTATGAAAACAATAGGTTCTGTTATGAATGGGTAAATAGTAGGGAAATGTTTTTTGACCCTGATGATTTAAGTCCTAGGCTTGAAAATCAGAATGTTGTAGCTAGAAGTTATTTTATAAATGCTATTAAGTTAAAAAATTTATTTCCAAAATATTCTTCTGAATTTGACGCTATGATAGCTAATAATAAATCTAATCAATATTTAAATATTGATGATTATAGTGAAATACCTACAGATATTTGGGTAAATGGAAAGTCAATACGGATAGTTGAGTTATATACTAAAAAATCTGATAAGTATTTTGAAGCAGTTTGTGATATACAAACAAATGATAATAATGATAGACAGATAGATAATACATATAAAGAATTTGATGATACTATATTTACTACTTTCAATGAAGATTTGGTAAAACAGAAAGCAACAGGTAAAGCAGATATAAAAACAGGTACTAAAATTTATAAAACTGTATTTTGTAATGATATATTAATTTATCATGGGGCAATAGCTGAACAAGTACCTAATCAAACATTTTTCCCATATGTTCCTATGGTTTACTCAAGAAGTACAAGCGGTGAGTTCATAGGTAGTACAAATTACATGATAGAATTACAGGATTTGTGGAATGTTGAGGTGTCAAAATTATTCCATTATGCTAATTCTAAATTAACGATGTGTAATCCTAAAGCAAGTAGTATGGATTATGAACAATTTGTTAAGATGTATAATATAGAATCCAAAAAGAAAAGGGGTTTTATACAGGTAGACCCAAAAGATATTACTGTTGTTGATAATAGCAATGATATAAAAGGAATCCTTAGCTCACTTGATATGTTAAATAGGGAGTTTCAGAATTTATCAGGATTATTTGATGATTTTGCCGGAAAACCTACTAATGCTGAAAGTGGTGTAGCCATACAGAATAGGATTAATACTACTTTGAATGCCCAGAATCCTTTAGTACTTGCTTATGAGTATATGCTTACTTCCGAGGGAAGATTAATGCTTGATACTTTAAAGGGAATAGAAAACTTTAAACAGGTAATATCATTTTACAATGAGGGAAAACAAGATAGTGCTGTTATTGATAGCGATATATCACTACTTAATTTTGAAGTTTATCCAACAACTTCACTTAACTTTAGTTCTAGTATTGAAGAAGAGAAAGAAATATTTAATACTATTATAGGTAGTGGGCTTGCAGATATGTTATTGTCATCACCTTATTTCTTGCAACAGGAGGGTATAGGTGAGGTGTCAAGTTATAAATTATCTGCTGAATATAAAAGGGTTGTAGTTGAAAAAATGCAATTACAACAAGGTATAATTCCAAATCAACAAGAGGATAAAAATGGGTGAAAATGATTTAGATAGTGTACTTGGTGAGATACATGATAAAATTAAAGTCTATAAAAATACGGAAAGTAAAAAAGATATTACTGATATAAAAGTTGAAGATGAAAAAAAAGCTGATATAGAAGTTAAAGAAAAAACAACAGAAGCTGAAACTAAAGATATAGGTATTGAAGAAGAAAAATCTGTTAAGGATGATAAAAAGGTAGTTGAGGATAAAACTGATCTTGAAAAACAGGTAAAAAGTTTGGAAAAAGCTTTAAATGATACTAAAAGAACTTATCAGACTACTAATCAAAAATTTGTTTTAAGTAAAAAGAAATTCAACTCTACAATTGAGGAATTGAAAAAATCTATACTTGATCCGGATAATACATATCTTGATGTGGAGGAGTTTAATAATGCTGTTAATAAATTAACTTCAATATTTGATTTTAAAGAAGATGAATTGGAAACAAAAGATGAGGTTTCTAAAACTGATAGTAAATCAAAAACAATTCTTGAAAAACTTGAGAATGAATTTCAAAACTTTAAGAAATATAATAAATCAAAAGAGGTTGATACTAATTATAAAGCTTTTTATGATTCAGTTCATTTGTTAAATATTGATGAAAGACAAAGTTTATTGGATTATCTTGAGGAAGCAGAGCCTACTGATGCTATAGAAAAGTTATTGATGCTTGGTCAGGATTATAGAAATATTTTTGAAAAAGGATTAAAAAAACATAAAAATATATTTGCATTTGTTAACAGCTTGCAAGATGAAATATCAAAATTAAATGAACAAATTAACACAAATAAAGAAAGTGTTGACAATTATTTTGATAAAAACGATAATAAACAGATACATTCAAGATCATCAAGTTTTAGTACAACTAAAAAGTATGATGATCATTTGCAAAGTTTATTTGATATGTAATAATAGACATAATTAGTATTACTTTAAAGCGTGTAAACTTACTTTAAATATTATTAGTTATTTACCTAATAAGTATTAATAAGCGATTAATATTAATTAATAAGTAACGAGGTAATTAGAATGGCTATATTTAATTTTAGTCAACCAAAAGATCAGAATAAATTTCAGAGAGATGTATTAGACCCATTTTGGAAAGAAATGTTGGCAGAAGACCCTTTTAATAAATATATGGGTTCTACCGGTAATTCCATGATAGCTTTACAAAAAAATGTTGATAAAGGTAAAGGTGCTGAACTTGTGTTTAGTATGACTTACAACAGTAAAGTAAATGAAGTTTATGACGAAAATACTTTAGAGGGTAAAGGAACTTTAGATACACCTGTAAACTGCACAATGAATATAGGTAAAACTAGATTTGCAGTAGGTGCTAAAGATTTTGATATTGCTGAATATCTAGCTAAATTCCAATTTACTAAAAGCGTTAATGAGCAAATAACAATTAAACGTGAACTTTTAACTAAAAGAAGAAACATTAATCAATTTGCTTGGTGTTTTGCTTATGGTAGTAAAGGTAAAAATGACCATATAAGTAAAGATTATTTACTAGGTGATGGTCAAGTAACTAGTGATTTTGAAAGTTATTTTACACCTAAAATTAAAACTTGTGTTATTAATCAAATAGATGCTAACGGCGATGGTATTAGTTCTGATCGTGTATTATTTGGTGCTGAATCAATTAGAAACGTAATTGCTGCTGGTCAAACAGTTCAACAAAGATGTGTAGTTGGAGTTCCTGGAAATAACGGAAATATAGGAACAACTAACTATGCTGACGATACCAGCGGTTATTGTAATATAGATCATATTAATAATTTACTTCAAATTGCTAAAACTGGCGGTAGAAAGATAAATACAGAGGGTTCTATAAAACCTATGTATTATACTAATTACCAAGGTTTTAAAGGTATGGGTTATACTTATTTCATAGGACCTAGAGTTAAAGCAAGATTCTTGAAAAATCCTATTGTAAAAGAGATGTTAATCAGACCTTTTAGAGAAGATGGACAACCTACTTATTTTAATGGTACTGATTATATCGGTAGAATTAGTGGTATTGATATAGTATGTATTGATGAGTTTGATTATTTGAATTTTACAACTGATGCAGGCGTTGATATTGGTTATGGGGCATTATGTGGTTCAATGGCTTTTGCTAAAGCTATCTGTACTACTCCTAAAATTACCATAAAAGAAATGGATCATGAAAATCAGTATGAAATGGGTATAAGACTTCTTGATGGTATGAAAGTTGTTAAATTTCCATCTAAAAGATACCAAAATGTAAATACATTCCCATATCTTGAAACTGGTATTGTACATTCTTTCACATTAATTTAATAAATAGGTAATAAAATGAATTTAGTTGTAAAATACACAATAACAGGAGCAGCTAGCGTTGCTCAATTACCAAATGATGCAACAGCTTTAGGTATTACTGGGGTTAATTTTGTAGGGTGTAATCCTAACATAGCAATGACACAAGCAAACGCTACTGCTGCTAATAACAGTGATAAAGCTACTATCTTACCGGCAGTTAGTAACACTACTAGCGGTACTTATGTTGATAAAATAATATCTATAGTTATTCCAGCTACTTTTGATGGAACTACAGTTAATTACATGTCTGTCTTTTTATCAAACATAGGTATTAATTCAGATATAGTTGGTGTTGAATTTATAGGTTTAAACAGAACTGAAACAGATGCTATAGCAGCTTTTGCAAATCATTTAACAGTTAGAAGTAATATTAGTTTTTCTGTTAGTAAATCAAGATTAATTATATTAGTTTTAGCAGCTGCAAATACCATAGCCGGTTCATTTATGAACATAAGAGTAACTTATAAAAACTAGTTTTTTAAATGAATGTTACAGAACTTATTGATACTATTTCTCAATTTGCTTTTGGTACATTAGCTACAGAAAGACAACGTAAGGAATACTTACGTTGTCTTAACTTTGCTAATAATGATATTTATCTAAAATTAAGAAACTATAAGGAATTTTTAATTTATAAAGAACAGAAAATTGTTTTAAATAATCTTGAGTACTCTTTTGCATTTGATTTCAAAAGTAATAGATTAAAGTCAGTCTATAATTATGATGTTAAAATAAGTTCTTTTGATTTACTTACAAATGATACTCTTTCCTTAACTGAAAAACAATATTATATAATACCATCTGAAAATAAGGTGATACTAGGCTGTAGAGATTATCCTAAAGATACTGACGGCGATAGTTTTGTTAAGATATTTCAGATACCAAAATTAAAAACTCTAGTTGAAGTTGTAAATAATGCTGATATTGAGTCAGATGTTGTTATTTATGATGAACTTGTAATGCAGACACTAGTTCTTGGAGCAATATTTTACATATTTCTAACTACTAATGGTCAAATGACTAAGTTATCTACTGTATATACATTATATAAAGAAAAATTAAATGATGTTGTAAACTTCTATACGAGTGTTTAGATGTCAAAAGTTATAAGTAATTTTCAAGGAAGAGAGAATGCTATTGTATTTAAAGCAGCTAACAATGGTATTAACTCGAATTCAATAGATAATTTATCATATGCTAAATACATTCAAAATATGATTTTGAATGAAGATAATAATTTATCTGTAAGAAATGGTACAAAAATAGTAGCTAGTCAAACAGTAAACCCAGATATTATTTTTAATGATCAATTGAAGTTGATGAATTATGTTAATTTTAGTGGTAATTCTGAAATTATTACTTATCAAACTTATTTTATAAAAACACCTTATATAAGCTTTCAAACAGATATTGTTAAAAATAGACTTTTAGATAATTTAACACAAATAGCAATTGATATAAGAGCTTTAAATGGAAATCAAAAAGCTATTTTATATAAATATTTTTTTGAAAATGTTTATGTTTTTATAGAGCAGGACAGTTACTCTGATAAATGTGAAATATTTGATGTTGAACAAAATAATGATGACATACTTTTTAAAGTAAATTTAGACATAAGTTTTTTTGACAATCAATTTAATTTGTGGATAGAAAGAGCTGGGATTTATAAATTTATAGATTCTGATATTGTGGATAACTTAACTATATTAGGTTTGGATTTTAATCCTAATGTTATTGTTTCATACATAAATTATCAAAGATATTTAATAATATGTAATGGAATTGATCCAGTACAATATTATGATGGAGTTGATTTAAAAGAGTTAAAAAGTGATTATCAGATAACTCAAATATCCATTACAAAAAATTCAAATAATACTCTATCTTTGGTAGTAGATTTACTTTATGAAAATGAATTAAGAGAAAACTTAGTTATTAATAATATTGTTAAAGTTGTAAGCGGTTTAAGGTTAGAAACACCTAATAAAATTACTAACGTTGTTTTTACAGTTACTGATAATATTAAAATAGATTTAACTTTTGAAGACAATTTTATAGGTAACCCTACTAATATTTTATATTTAAAATCAATACCAACTTTTAGTTACATTAACATTATTAATGATAGGTTGTTTGCTTTAGATAGTGGAGGTTCTTTTTATAAGAAATTTAGAAGTCCTGACAAATCAATGTTGGTTTATTACTGTGAAAAAAGAAAATCAATATTCAACTGGTATAATCAGAAAGGAATAATTGAGTCTATAAATCTTGCTTCTAATAGTAATAAGATAGACGATTTACAGTGTTTTAATACTTATCAGGGAAGAATATTATTTTGGGGTAAAGAATCAGTACAAATATGGACCGGTAATGATCCAACTGTTATTAATGATGGTCAGAACATAGAATTTGGTGATTTCAGGTGGCAAAAAACCGAACCTGTTGGAATTTTCAGCAAAAACATGTTTGTTGAATTACCTAATGTTTTTATTTTTCTATCAAAATTTGGTATTTGTAGTTTAAAAATAGATGGTTTCAATAACCTTAATATAGATTTATTTTTTGCTGATAATGTAAATAGTTATATAAGAAAACAACTTGAGAATCTAATTACCGAGAGAGAATATAGAAATCTTAATTGTTTTGTATATCCTTATGGAGGTTTTGTAGGATTCAGATTTATTCATAACTGTTATATTTATCAACTAAAAGGTCAAGGTTTCTGGACAATATTTACTCAAAATTTTTCAGATAGTAAAACATTTCTTTATGATTCTGTTTCTAAAAACCTTTATTTAGCTAATAAAGGAAATGTATTAGTTTATTGTGATAAACTTAAATATAAAAATTATATGGATATGGAAAATAATCCTATACCATTTAATTTGTATTATAATTGGTTTAATATTACAGCTACTTGGTATAATGAAAATATATACTTAAGTTGTCAATCAAGTGAGGATATATTAGTTAAAATAAAAGTGTATTTGAATTATGATATGTCAGATTATCAACTAACTGAAATAAAAGTTAATCAGATAGACAGTAAGTTTGATATAAACAGATTTGATATTGATGAGTTTTCTAATAATGAAAAAGCAATTTATCCACAGGAAACTTTAAGATTTCATACTGATAGTATTTCTTTAAAGATAAGTGGTATTGCGTATAAAGAATTTATATTTGATAGTTTATATTTATCAGGTGGTATTAATATAGAGAAAAAAACTAGTAAAAATGCCGATTAAATTATTAAACCAAAATCTTGAATATTTTAAATATCCCAACAATGTTATTAAATCAGTAGAAATTGATACTAGGTTTAACGATATTGTTAATTATTTGAATAATGAGATTATTTTTAAATTAAATAATTTAAATGATAATATTATTGTAGGTTCTTTATTACAAGTTGATATTAATAGTATTCTAAAAAGTAAAAGTGATGTTGGTTATATATGGAAAAAAATAAATAATGATGATTTTACTGATAATTCAATAAGTATAAAAAAACTTAATTACAAAAATATCATAAATTCAATTTTTAGAGTTTCAGCAAATGGTGATGTAGAGCAGATAAAAAATCAAAATATGGCAAACCATACAATAGTTTGTACTGCAAATGGGGTTATGTTTGATAGAGTAAGTAATAATTTTATTGATGGAACAACTAAAATAACAGGTAATAAAATAACTTTTAATACAATTGGTAGTTATAATTTATCAAATATTATACCTAATCTTTTAGATAACACTATCATATCAGATTATATTAAAGATAGGTCAATAATTACTTCTAAAATTGTTGACAATTCATTAGCTTTAAATTCTTTTGATGTAAATTCAAGTCAGTTACTTATGAATTATATTTGGGGTAATATTATTCCTAAAAATTTTATTAACTTAAATAATATAGGTAATAGAAATAATATTACTAATAGATGGGATAGGATGTTTCTAAATAACTATGCTTTTAATTATATTTTACCGGTAGGTCAATATAAAAGAACACCATATACTATTCCTATTACTAAATTTAATAATTTCTATGTAAAAAATATAATTAAATATTATGCTAATAGTACCGGCATAACTGATTTATCATTAACAGACCCAGTAGGTAAAAAAGTTGGAGCTGAAAAAAGATATATATTATCACCTAATGTGTTTAAATCTAATTCTATTAACTCAAACAGACTTGTTTGCTGGTTTAATAGGAATAATGATGCTAATAAATGTCATAATATAAATAATATATTGGCTAAAAATACAATAACAGTTGAGCATTTATCACCGGCAATACAAGCAAAACTTGGTTAGATATGATAAGTAATTTTACAAGAGATAACAGTTTTTATCAGTCTTTATCAGAAAGTAACAGTGATGTTACATATAAGGATTTTGATAATGAAATAAATAATCTTGTTGATTATTTAAACAGGAAAGTTGTTACTTCAATAAATAATATTGGTGCAAAATCATATAATGGAGTTATAGATAATGTTAATTGTGTAATAAAAAATATAGGAGATGGAAAAGTTGTTTTTGATAGTCTTAAAGATGTAAATTATCAAAATAATGGAATTGATCTTATTAAAATAAATAATATTGAACCTTTTTCCCTCCTATTTATAAACTCTTCAACTAATATAATGACTCATAATATTAAATACGATAATTTTGGGTTAGGTGGTATTTTTAGTAATTTTATTAAATATAATTTTTCTGAATACACTAGGGGAATAAAAATAGAAAGCAATAACTTTCATGATAAAACTATTCTAGCTAACAACATTGATGTAAATACTATAACATCAGATCATATTAATAATGATGGAAAAAATTATCTAGTAAATAATATAAAAGTAGAAAATAGACATGTTATTAATAATAGTATCAATAACAATAAATTTGCTTATTACTCAATAACTTATGATAAGTTACATCCTGATATAAAAACATTTAGAGAAAGAGCAGATGTTTTTCTAACTTATCAAAATCACTCTATTGCTTTTGATAGAATCAAGGATAATAGTTTTGATATGAGATTGATTTTAACCAATCTTGATAAATTTGGCAAAGGAATATTACATAAAGCAGTAATTCCTTTGAATTCAGTAGTAATAGCTAAACCAGATCAGAATGCTACTGAAACAATAGATACTTACAAATTGTGTATTTATTCAATAGCTAATGCTTATCAATTAAATACTTACCAAGACCCTCAACCAGATAATGTATATGTAAATCCTGCATATACTGAAAAACTTAATTTATATAATAGTGTAAACAAACAATTAATAGACGCTAATAATTATTTGAATCAGTTATATTCACTATGTATTGCAGCTAGTAGTTTTATTTCTATTGATAATTTTAATAGAGGAAAAGGTCCATCAGGGGAAGATTTAAGATATTTTTTTAGATATTGGAATTTAAATTATGATACTTTTTTTGAAAGAGCTACAAATTATGATGCTCAATTGAAGTATTATAATAATTTGTATAGTTATTTAATAAATACAAATGCTGATTTACAGAAAATACCGCAAAATATTTATACACCTGTACCACCTATTATTTATCAAAAACTTGAAGCTGTACCTAACACTAAAGCTTATAAAAAAAATGCAAATCAGTTGAGTATTAAATCAAATCATTTAAAAGATAATACTTTCAACATAATTAATATTCCTGATAGGATTAATTATAATAATGTCACAAGTGAAAAATTCATAAATAAATATGCTCTTGATATAAATCTGCAAAAGAAATTAGGTTTTGTATAATGTTAACAGATTACGTTAGAAATAAAGAAAAATTTAAATCTTTAGCTAAAACAATAAAAAGTTTTAGAACAGCAGATTTATATAGAGAATTTAATGATCTTGGTAATTATATAAATACTTCCTTAAAAACAGAATTTGAAAAAATATTGAACATAAGTCTTAAAATTGAACCTGATAAGTTTCTTATTAATGTAGGTGATGGTAACATTAATTGGGTAGATATTGTAGATATTGTAGACGATAATTCCATACCTCTTAATAAATTGCAGAAAATACCTAATAACTCCGTATTATGTACTGATGATTCCGGTAATGTAATACCTATAAGATGTACTGTTGATTATGGTATTTTATTTGGTAGATATCAAAATACTCATATTTGGCGTAAATTATTAAATGAAGATATTGAAGATCATACAATAACAGGTGATAAAATAGATAAATTAAGTCAATTAAATATTGATGATAGTTTAACTAATAGTTTTTTATCGGTGAATATTTTAGAAACAAAACATTTTGAGGATAATAGTATTACATCCGATAAAATAATAGATGGTTCATTAGATAGTACTTTGTTTAATGAACCTGCAAATAATCCCAATACTCCATTTATACCTGTTAAATATGAAAATGATGTAGGGGTTGATAATCTACTTGCATTTATTCCGGGATTTTTACAACCAAGTAAAATTATGGATAGCACTATTTATCCAATTTATAACCCACAATTATTTTCTCTTAGAGAATATTCAGACAATCGGGTTTATTTATTTAAAAACCTTGATGTAGGTTATGAATTCCCAGAAGATCAAACCTTAAATGTAGCAGAAGTGCTTGAATCATTTAATATAGCTCCTGAATGTATTGAAGATGATCATTTAATACCTTATCAGGACATAGGAGATTGGAATAACATACCTTGGTATGATGATTATAACGAACCGCGTTATTTTCAACAAGGATATATAGCACCTAATGATACTTGTAGAGTAGAGGGTAGATGTATCCCTCTTGGGCAGTTGAGACTCCGACATTTTGACGATGAAGTAAGACAAGCATTAATTAATAAAGGAGTTACCGATAATGATTAAAGTTTACTTTAAAAAAGGTATAATAAATATATTGTTATACAATAATGGCAATATAACAGGGATTATAAAGGTATTTAAACGAACCAATAAGCAAGGAGTACTTGATTTGTTTATTCGCATCCCATACCGCTCCAAATGGCTTAATAAGGAGTTGTATTTTAATCTTAAAAGCAAGTTTATTGATATATGCTCTAAAGTAGGTTATGATATAGTTATTACAAGGCTTAACAATATCAAGAGTTTGAGGTTACTTAATCATTTTGGATTTATGAAGTATAATGAAAAATATTATTATTTAGGTATTTGCTAATGGGAGGATTCTTTGGCGGTGATGACGATGAAGCTCCACCGATAAATTTTACACCTTATACACCTATTGATGCTACTAAAAATAACCCTCCTATTAATTATATGAGGATGTTTGATGCAGTAAGCGGGCAGGAATTTGTATTTAAAAAATCTCCTAAAGGTGAACGTTATCTGCAACTTAAGAATCTCATACAACAAAAAAAGGATGAGTATAATAGAACTAGTTCTAATACTAATTTTGGCAATGTGGGATCAAATACAGATATTATAGGAAGACTGCAATCTGAAATATCTAATTTGGAAAATGAAGCATCAAATTTGGAAAGTTCTGCCGGTGATACTGAAATCCGGATTAATGATCTATCCGGTAGAGTACCTTTAGATGCTCCTTTTGAAACATTGTTGCCTGAAATAGCTAATTTGCCTAATATTGATTTGAATTTACCAGAAATTAGAGAATTATTACCTTTTGATATGCGTTATGCTGCTGCTGTTAGTGATGTAAGTAATAGACTTAGGGATTTGCAGGATACTATAACAGGACTTGAAGTATCAAATCCTATGACAATTAAAAGATATGGTCCAATGATAAGGGCTTTTAAAGATGCAAATAAACTTGCTATGGATAGAGGTTTTGATATTAGATACAATGGATTAGATGTTAAACTAAGAGAAATGGGTTTAAATAATTCAACCACTGCTCTTGGAACTATGATTAGTTTGCAAAAACAAAAGGTAGATACTGAAATAGAAAATAACCTTAAAGAATATGCTTTTGCAAATAATCTAAAACAACAGTCTATTGATAATCTAATTAAATCAGGTAGTACTTTAGCACAAGAGGGGGATTTAAGGTATAAGCAGTTTGCACAAGATAGTGATAACCAGCTTAAAATCAGACAACAGGATTTAGGTGTTGAGGAGTTAGAGCAACAGAGAGCAAATGCTATATTAAATGCACAAGTAGCAGAAAGACAACAGGATTTAGCAACAGAGGGATTAAAACTTGATAAAGGTAAAGCGGAAAGACAGTCAGAACTAGCTAGACGTGAGCTTACGTTAAATCTGCTTAATAGCAGAGACCCAAGTAAAATTGGACTAAATTTTATAGCTAATAACAATACTAACGCTATTAATGCAATAGGTGTTACCAATGATGCTATGTATAAAAAACAATCTAATGAGCTGCAAGCATCCGGATTAGAACAGGAAAGATTTAGAAACGAACAGGCAGCTAATGCTAATAATGATCCTTTTGGTACTATTGTAAAAACTGGACTTGGTACTTTAGCAGGAGGACTAGGTGGTAATTTAGCTGATAAAATAATTAAACCGGTAATAAAGAAATAATGAAAGATTACCAAGATATTTTAAATAGAAGAACATATAAGGATAATTTCAGTGATGCTTTAAACAAACAAGCTGATAGCATAGGAAGACCTATGAATAAAGGTCAAGCTGATACTAGTGCTATTCTTAGAGGTTTTGCTGCTGGATTTTCTCATGATTCAGAGAGAGAAGCTAAGCTTGCTGAACTTGAGAATATGTCAAAAGAGCTTGCTATGAATAAATATGCTCTTGAAATGGAGAGTGGTAGAAACCAACTTAAGGATGAAAAACTTAAAAGTTTTGTTGCTGATTACGATGCAGATTTGCAGATGGCTAGTAGTTTAATTCAACAAGGTAAGTATGATCAACTAGACATATTAGCCCCAAGATTAATTAGCGGTTATGAGGAAAAAACAGGTAAAAAATTGGGTCAATATCTGTTTTCTAAAAACGGACATAGTGCGTTTAAACAAGAAGACGGACAAATTATTACATTACCGATAAAAGATATATTTAACCCTATTATGAACACTATACCTCCTGAAAATAGAGGTAGTTATAAGGGGTTTGCAACTACATATCAAGCTCAAGAATTGGATGCTATTGTAGAGACAAGAAAACTACAACAAGATCAACTAAGAGCTTCTGCCGAAGCAAGTAGAGCTAGTATTGAAACTAATAAAGCTCATGCTGAATTGTATGGAGCTCAAGCGAAAAAAGCTGCAATGGAAGCTCAAAATCCTATGAGTAAAGAAGAACAAAAAACTATATTAACAACAAATATAAAATCTAACAGAAAATATATAGAAGAAAAACTTGATCCTAAATTAGAATCTAGTGAGAACGTATTAACAACTTATGATAGACTTGGTAAAATTGCTATTGAAACACCAAATTTAGTTGGTTCAAATTATGTTGCTAAAATAAGAAGAACTTTAGGAGAGGCTTTTGGTTTAGATCCAAATTTAGATTATGCTAAATTAAGTAGTATAGATTTTGAAAAAATGTTAAAGCCTATTCTTGGCGCTCAGTTAGGAAAAGATGAGGGTGATAGAGTACTTGCAAAATTCCCATCTATTGAAAGAGATCGTAAAGCTTTATTACAATTTTTAAAAGAAGAAAGACCTAAATTAATAAAATCTATTATAAAAATGAGGGCTGCTAAAAATGCTTATAATAAAAATAATGCTGTAAATATATTAGATGAAAATGAATTAGGTGATATAAATGATGGTTATAATAAGTTTGTTAAAGATAGATATGGTATTGAACAAAGTAATTTAAACTTAATTGTTGATACTAACAGTAAGGAATATAATATGTATAAAAATAAAGGGGCTATAGGTAAATAATGGCTTTAGTAAAACTGCAAATACCAGATCAAACTAATTTAAGTGAAGAAGATAAAGCTTTTTGGGCAGATGCTTTAAAAAAACATGGTGAGCATAAAGATAGTGGGTTTTTTGATGAATCTGAAAAACCAGACCCTCGCTTATGGTATTTACCAGATGAAGACGAAAATATACAAAAAGCAGAAGAACCATCTTTTAAAGAAAAAGTAACTAGCGGTGCTTATGGTTTTAATAAAGGATTAGGTAAAACTGTTGACAGTGTTGCTGCCGCTGGTAATGCTATTTATGGTGGAATTAGTGGTGGAATGGCTAATTTGACTGAAAATCTAGGTATGGAAGAAACCTCAAAAGATTTTAGGTATCAAGCAGATCAAGCCTATAATGATGCTAATGAATTATGGAATGGTAAAGTAGCAGAGCAATACGTTGAAGATAATTTAAAACCTGATGCTATAGAAAAATACAAAGGTACTGATCAACAATACGTAATAGACAACTATATATCTGCCGGTCATACAGTAGAATCATTAGTTGAAATGTCTGCTGGGGGAGGTGTTTTAAAATTAGCTGGTAAAGGTGTTGCAGCACTTGTTAGCAATCCTAGTGCTAAAAATTTCTTGGTAAATAATAAAGTTACAAACTTTTTAAATGGTTTGGTAAGTGTTGAGGTTAACCCGGTTAATACTACCGCAGCAGCAGTTGGAGGATACCTTGCTAATAATTTTAGAGAGGAAGATGAAATAGCAAGGGAGCAAGCACCAATAGAAGATACTGCAAGAACTCTTGGTGGTTATATTGCAGGTGATGTATCAGTAAGAGGTGGTTATGGTGTTGTTACTGGTGGGGCTAAATATATATTAAAAACAGCATTACCAAAAACCATGTATAATAAAGTAATGGAAAATGTAGCTGAACTTAAAGAACCTTTTGTAGAGGGGTTATACAAATCTTTAGATACTGTTCAAGAAACTGCCGGTAATTGGATAAATGGTTTAGTATTCAAATCAAATACTGAAGCGGGTAAATTAACCATGAAAAGATTAAGAGAAATTGAACAAGCATCTAAAGAAGCTATTGAATATGCTTCAACTGACACAGGAATAATGAATAAAACTAACACAAGTTTTGCTGCTTGGTTGTTAAACAAAAAAGGAAATCCTGTTGATATGGAATTTCTTGAAGCAGTAAGTCCAGAACTTGCTAATATGATCAATAATGGTGCGGATAAAAAAACTATTATACAGGAATTATCTAAAAATAAAGACTTAGTAAATGCTTATACACTACAAAAAAATAACAATAAAGCAATAGAATTAGGTTTATATTTACCAGATTACACATTAAAAGAAAAGATATTAAAAAATACAGAACAAAGTACAATTGATTTAGTAAAAAGAAACTTAGGTGATTTTACTAAAAATGCTGGTGAACTTACTTATACAAATAAGATTGAGGATTTTAAAACACTTTTACCTCAATTTAATAGTGTTTTAACAAAAGAAAGAAATTTAAATCACGATCAATATAGACAAATTCTAAATAGTAATGAGAATAGTATTATTAGTTTAGAAGAATTTTTGACTGAATTAAAACAACTATCAGACGATTTTAAAATATTCTCTCCTACCAGTAAAAATGATGCTGCTGAAATTTCAGCAATAGAACAGGTTTCAGATACTTTTAATAGATTGTTTCAATCTGCTTCTTCTGCTGAAAGTAGAAATGTAAATGGAAGAATAGTAAAAAATGCTATTAATCCTATAGAACTTGTAAATAAAAGACAAAGCTTAAATGATATTTCATATAGGGGAAATAGCAATGTAGAAGAGTTACAAAGAAAAGCTGTATCATTAATTGATAGAATAATAGAAAAAAATACAGATTTTGGTAATTTACCGGAGGAATTTATAACATCATATAGAAAAGCCTTAGATTTTGATTCTAAAGTTTATTTCTCTTTTACCCAAGATGAAATTATTAAAACACTGCTACAAGGTGAACCTACTGGCTATATATCTAACATAATGAACACCAGTAGAGGTGTTGAACAGGTAAGAAAAGCTTTAAGTAATACTACTGAACAATATAAAAACTTCCATACTAAAGAAGATATTTTAAAACAAAATAAACAATTAGCAGATGACTATTATAGAAAGATATTGTTTGCTTACAGAAGAGGTCTTAATAAAAAACCTTTAACCGGTGAGCGTAGTTATATTGACAAAGATGGTTATGAAATAGGAAAAGTATATACAAGTACAAGTACAAATACAAATAATGTTATTAAATTTCCTAGTAAAAAAGATGTAGAAAAAGCACGTGAATTTAAAAATGCAAGTAATGATCAAGGTTTATCTAGTATAGCTCATAAATATAACTTGGATATTGGTGAAAACAGGGAAATAATATCAAAAATAGATGGTAAGGCTAAAGAGCTTTTTGATGCTCTAAGACAAATAAAACTTAAAAAACTTATATTAGATGATTTTATAAATTATGAAAAAACCAATAGTAAATTTGATTTCAATACATTTAAAATACAAAACAATATTTTAAACAATGAAAATCTAATTAGAAGTTTAGTTAGAGATGAAAAACAAGCTGAATTTATTATAAAAAGATTACCTGTTGTTTTACAAAAAGTTGGTGAAATAACTGACAAAATAAAAATAAATATTAATAGTGATAAAAATATCAAAGGAGTATTAAGCAGGTTTACAACTAAAGCTGCTGTAGCTGGAGCAATAGGCAGTGCAGCAGGGTTTGGACCAATAGGAACAATCATTGGAGCTGGTACTGTGAACTATATTTCCAATACAATTATGAGGGGTGTTGCTAACAGTTTTGATAAACCTGAAACAACTGCTAAGTTAATTGGACTAATTGAAAAAGGAAGTGAAACAAATATCTTGAAGTTTTTATTAAAACAAGCTAATGTATATTCTTATGATGCTATCAAAAAAAATATTGGTGGTAGTAAAACTATTTTAAAAGAAAAAGCAATAGATAGTAAAGATTGGTTACTTGAACCACAAGACGTTCCTTGGTATGCAAGATGATTAATTTATTGTTGTTTTTTACTTTTTTATTATTGTACTGTGTTACTATAAGTTTCATATTTACAAAAAAGATTGATGTAAAATCAATATATAGAATTTTTTTATAAATTTGATTTTTACTATAGGTAGTGAAGACTATAAAAAATTCAAATATATAAGTTATAAATACTATTATTATAAACTCAAAAATGAACATCTTTTACAAGATAATAAAACATATAAAATCTTGGAATCTAATCCAAGTGAATCTTGTACTTGTAAATGTTCTACTCCTGATGATGCTAACAGCAGCAAACGACCTTGATCATTTTGTAAAGGTATTTGGACAGTTATCATTATCACTTGTAACCTTATTACAAGCTGTTCATGGTATATCTGACGGAACTGATTTAGGTGATATTGATGTTTGAGTTTGTAAAAACAACTCTTACAAACAAAAACTTCTGGATAGGATTTATTACTTGTTTTGTATTATTCTCCCATTACATATTTGGCAATGATAATGCACTTGAGCAACTTGGTGAACTTATTACACAAATAATCACAGGACTAAAACTTGATTTCTCACCACAATCGTGAAAACTTCCCAAAAAGGATTGGATTTAATCAAGAAATTTGAGGGTTTTGGCGATAAGGAATACATCTGTCCTGCTGGAAAAACTACTATCGGCTATGGTCATGTAATACTACCATTTGAACATTTTCCCTCAACTATTACAAAAGAAGAAGCAGAAACATTACTTAAAAAAGACTTACAACCACGTGAGAAGTCATTAAACATACTTGTTAAGGTAATTATCAATCAAAATCAATTTGACGCTTTAATAAGCCTTATATACAATATAGGTGTTGAAAGTTTTAAACAATCAACGTTACTTAAGTTTATTAATAAAAGATTGTTTGATAAAATACCTGATCAGTTTAGACGTTGGAAATATATTAATAAAGTAGTATCAAAAGGATTGCTTGCTAGACGTGAAGAAGAGATAAAATTATGGTTAGCTTAAAAAAACTTATAGGAGCTTTATTATTACTTCTAACAGGTTACTTAACAATGTCTTGTGATGATTTCTTCTCACCTACTATTGAGATATTTAATAAATTTGAAAATCCAACTACTATAGATCAAAATCAAGAACAGAAGAAAGATGAAAATAAAAAAGTTCTAATTAACCAACAACAATTTTAATATGCTTATATTTGCTTACTTGAAAGAAATATTACTTGGTATTGTAGGATTCTTTGCACTTTACCTTTTTAATCGTAACAAAACCCTAAAGGCAGAGAAAGAAGTATTAGAACAGAACATAACTACTAAAGATAAGGTAATAGATGTCCAAAATAAAGTTATGGAAGCTACAACAAGTGTTACTCATAGTGATATTGGCGATTCTATTGATAGGTTGTCAGACACAAACAAGAAATAGTATAACGACACTTAATCTTCCACCTTTGCCGTTAATGTCTGAAAACGCTACAAATGAGTTTAAAAAACTTTGCGTGCCTTACAATAAATGTGATAATTTAAATAACTGGTTAAATGAATTATATTTATTTAAGCTAAAATATGACATTTATCGTATTGAACTTTCCAAATAAATGTGATATATTCCTAATCGCACATAAAAGGTTATCAGTTAACCTCTCTTTTTTTATTGTTGATAAAAACCTAAAACCCCAATTAAACCACTAATTGGGGTTTTTATTATTTAACACTTTACTTATACAAATAAATATTATATAATTTTTCTTATAACTTATCCGCTCCAGTATTTGATCTGATAAAAGTCGGCAGGTATACCAATTAAATACAGTAAGTGTGGGGTTAAGTTATATCTTTAATTACGATTTTTTAATACCTCATATATCATCTCAGAAGTTGTGTTTTTATTATCAAGTATTTTCATAACTTGTTCATCCTTACATTTATTTGCAACTATGTGATAGATAAGAACAGGTTTAGTTTGACCTTGTCTATGAAGCCTTGCGTTGAATTGTAAATAATGCTCCAAGTTATAAGTAATACCGAACCACACAATAATCCTACCACCATACTGCAAATTTAATCCTTTAGCAGTACCGCTTTGACAAAGTAGTAATTTTATCTCACCTTTATTCCATCGTTTTTCCACATCAACGATGTTATTTCTGTTTAATGTAATACTTGTTGGAATAGCTAATCTTATTCTTTCCTCATCACTTTTGAAGTTATAAGCTACTAATATATTCTCATCTGAATAAAGCTCTATAAACTCTTTTAAATAGTCTATTTTGTTGTTATGTACTATTTTATACCTATTATTAATATTACTAAAATTACCTGTTATTCGTTTAATCTCTATATTATTTTTACCATAACTAGCTACATTTAATTTTTTTGTAAAATGATTAACAACAGCCATATCATCCAAATAATCTACTTTACTATCATGAACAAGAGTTTTACCCCATCTTGGATTATCATAAAATTCTTCACTATAAACAGCTCCATTGCAGTATTGAAGCAGTTTAGACGATAATACTGCTGCATTAACCGCTGTTATTTCATCATTGTTAATTCGCAAGTAATATTCTTTCTCAAATGTTTTATATAAATCATAATTATCTATATCAACTTTTACCACGTTAGATATTTTATCCGGTAATTCAAGATAGTCTTCAGCTTTCATTGAGATAGTAATGTCTTTTATTTTATCTAGTATTGTATTTGGATATAGACAGATATATTTACGCTTATGTTCATCATAAGTAAAATACTGATTTCTATAGTGAGTTATGTATTTTCCAAGTCTCTGTCCTTTATCAAGTAAATATATCTGACTCCATAAGTCCATAAACCCATTAGGATATGGTGTGCCAGTAAGAAGTACCATATAGAGAGATGTAAAATGTCTTAATGCTTTAAAACGATTGGAGCTATGAGACTTAAAACCAGTGCTTTCATCTACAATAATAAATCCATATTTTTTAAATCCTTTATGAAACATCCATAGCACGTTCTCTTGATTGATGATATAAACATCAGCTTCTTTTTGCAGAGCAGATAACCTTTGTTTTTCACTACCTATTGCAAGAGAGTATTTTAAGTCTTTTGTATGCTCCCACTTAGATAATTCATTTACCCAAGTGGACTTAGCTACATTTAAAGGAGCTATAATAAGGCATTTTTTAACTTCTTTGTTCAATATTCTAATAAAAGCTGTTATTGACGCAATTGTTTTACCAAGCCCCATTTCTTGAGTAACAAATATTCTTTTTGTTTTAAGAATATTATTAACTACTTCCTGTTGATAATGGTAAAGTTGGTTTTCTTTTAGCATCTAAACTTTGAAAAAATTTATTACAACATGTACAAAAAGCTATACAATTGTAGTATACAAAAAATCTTGGTGAATATTCGTGTTTACAATGTGGACAGATATAATAAGTCATTAATTATATAATCAGTAGAATAACCATAATAACCATAATAAACATCATAATTATAGCAAAAACGCAATCATCCATTTTAATCCTCAACATCACTTACACTATGTACAAAAGTTTTACGTTTCTCTATATCATGAGCAACTTCAAACTTAACCTCATAATTTTTATACCTTTCTGTTATGCCGTATTTTTCAGCAATAAGATTATTAAAGAAATAATCCTTACCTGATTCATTACAAGTAATAAAACCATAACCTTTATGTTCTTGGTAGAATTTAATTTTTCCTACGTGTCTTGTATATTTAAAATTCATTTATTTACTCATATATTCTGTTATTATTTTCATAGCTAATTCCTCATCATTAACTACAAATACTGATTGTTTTTTTGCTACTAATTCCGATATTTTTAATATTTGCAACTGACTTAACTTACCTTTTTTGGACTTGAACTCAACAAAAAACAATTTACCATTCTCATTTATAAAAATTCTATCTGGCACTCCTCTATTACTTGGTGATACAAACTTATATGTAAGATAACCAAGTTTTTTAGCTTTAATTACTATCTTTTTTTCTAAATCTTTCTCTAACACTTTTTATCTTCCAAGCAATATATGGTTGTATTTGATAATTAAGTATTTTTTCCATCTCACAAAATATTGCATGTATAAGCATAAAAATACCTACTAAATTACCAATAATAAGTATAAGAGGTGAAAATAATATTAATAATAACCAAGCTAAAATTTTAATCATTTTTACACCTTTTAATAAGTTCACCATGATATTTTTCTTTTGCTATATTATAAACTCCAGACGCTTCCTCAAGCGTTTCATAATTACCTAAAAATATTCTGATATTGTTTTTTCTAATAATAACTCTATATTTATTAGTTCTTTTACAAAAACAAACTCCTCTATAGCCAGTTTTATTATGTGAATATTTATTTTTTCTATAAAACACTTGAGAAAGGTTTGCTTCCAATAAATTCTCAATTCTTGTATTTAAAGTATTATTATCCTTATATATTATTTTTTCAGGTAAATACCCATTATGTATTAAAAATATTATTCTTGATATTTGATAAGTTTTTTTATTATAAAAAACTTTTTTATAATATATACCAGATGTAGTTTTTGATATACAACCAACTTTATCGCCTTTTTTTACATGTTTTCTTATATAATTTTTACCTGAATAAATATCAATTTTCCAATATAAATCCCCATCTTTATACTCAAATAACTTATTAACATCTTCTTGAGTTAAAGTTGAACTTACTTTTTTAACTTCCCAATCTTGAATATCAGGTAATTCTTTTTTTCTCTTCATAAACTAACTCCTATTGTTTTTAATGTTTTAATTGTTTCCTGATAATACCTCCCGTAATCAATATTAACCATCTCATCATCCAAGTTCATTATTGGATATGCACCATTAGCGTCTGGTACTTTATGTCCTTTCATATTTAGAATATAATCCCCGTCAATTCTATAATACCAACGAACAACTTTACCTAAATACTCACCTTTAAAACTAGCACCAAACTTTGTTTTCTTGGTTAATATATAATCTTCTTTTGCTCCGTTTCTAATAGTATTCTCAATTGGGTATTCATTTGTAAGATAATTCCTAACAGCTTTCTTTACTATTCCAAGATGAGCGTTCCTTGATAAATCATTCATACTTAAAAATCCTTTAGTCTTAACTCCACCATCTGACTTTATTGCCAAATAGTTATTAACATCTCTTATGTAAATACTATCGTAATATGTTTTTTCCAGCTCAAAACCTGTTATAAACCCCCATTTCCCCAATACCTCATCAAACTTGTCAATATCAACTAACTTACCTCTTATTGTAAGCCCATCAGTATTAGCAGATATTATTTCAAAATCATGTTTTTCCAACTCTTCAATAAGCATTAATAAACATAGTTGACCTGTTATAGTAGTCTGTATCATCTTCTCTAAATCATACAAAATACTTTTCTTATAACCAAACCTACCAAAAGTTCCATTAAGTACGATCTTGAAAAACTTACTAGGAACACTTGTTTTATCTTTTATTTGTAGACGTCTATTTAACAAAGTCTTATATTCTTCTAAAAAGTCTTTACCTATGTTTTTTGGATATATCCCATTGTTTATAATTATACTTGGATAATATGAAGTAACATCAACATCTATAAGAAACTCATCGTCAGCTTTAATTACAGATATAGTTTCTTCTTTTGAATGAAGTCCACCGATTCCAATAGTAAAGCTGTTTGTCTTGGTTTTTATTTCTCTGCCAACAAAACTAACATCTTTCTTCAAATTGGTTTTATCTGTAAATTCAAACTCTGTTATTTCCTTTAATATATTGGTTATATTCTCATTATAATAAGAAATATAATGTGGTGGTTTATATTTGAAACTTAAATGCAGCCCTTTAGGGATGGATAAATCATTAAACTTGAGTTTGAAATAAATCTCTGCAATATCTGCATCCGACATACTCCTAATATCAACGCCAAAAGTTTCATTATATTTTTTTTGTAAGCTCAAAGGAAGTTTTTTATATATACCTATACCTACATCTTCTCTAATTCTTAATTCTTCCTGTAAATGTAAGTACAAATCCCGTGTAATATCAACGTCATTAATACAATAAGCTTTGAGTATGTTTTTCTCTTCTCTTGTAAGTACTTTTGTTGGATCATAAGGTAAATCCTGTAATTTTCTAGTATGAATCCTTGCACCATACATTTTAAGCGAACACTTATCAGGTAACACCCTTATTATATCAATGTGATTCCATTTTTTAGGCTTCCATAAAAAACTGCTACTTATAATATCAAAACTATTATCAGAAAGTATCAAATCATCAGACAATCTTTTTAACTGGTCATTAGTAGGTTTATCGTTTTCCTTGATAAACCTCATTATCATAGGAATATCATAAAATCTGGAATTAAAACCTATTGTAAGATCACGTGATAATATATTAACAAGCTGTGTTTTATCAAAACCAGTTTCTTGGTCGTACTCAAATTCCAATAACTGACCAGATAAGGATTTGAGTACGATAAGAAAATAGTTAGGATAACACTCGGTATCCAAGAACCATTTCATTTTATTAATATGTTAGAATAAATCTACTTCGTTTTCTGCTGTGTTCTCTGGTTCTACATCATCAGTAAGTAATGCAAACTTATCAGTAGCATTTTTTGGAGCATTGCCTGTTAAAATAGGTTCATCGTCTCTTATGTGTTTAACGTGTTCTAATTTACAGGATAAAGTATTATTACCATTAATAAAAAAGGTAATAGAAGCATGCACTATAGAACCTCTTTTTACTAACTCTTTATCTACAACTTGGTCATTTTTTCTATCAGTTACTGTAGGTCTTGAAAAGTTAGAAGAGCTTAATCTGTAATAATCTCGTAAAATTTCTTTAGTTTCGTCTGCTTCTGCAAGAGGTGCTAAATCTTTAAAAACTTTATGATTGTCGCTTTCTAAAGCAATTTTATTTTCTTTGAATAAAGTTTTTATAAGCGTCTTTATTTCTTCAACTTTTTCAGCATGTTTGGTTTTGTGTAATAAAAAACTACACGCATATTTTCTTTCTTTCTCGTCTTTTGGGTATTTAGGATTGTTAGCTTTTTCAAATAACGATGGATAATCTATTTTTACATTACTTAAAATTACTTCTATATATTTTTTATCAGTATTCATAATTTTACCTTTTTAATCTAAATTCTTTAATTTGTCTTCTGCTACTTGTAATACTTTTCCAATTAGTTCTTTCTCGGTTAATTTATCTACTTGCTCTTTACCTAATAATTTTTCAGCTTGTCCTATTCCGATAATGGTTTTCTTGATATTATAAGCCTTATCACCTAACATATTAACTAACTCATTTTCAGCATCATATATCCACTTTCTATTTGAATATTTGTCTACTAAAGAATAGCCGTTTATGTGTCCGCCGTTTTCAAGAATACCTTTAGCGTGATCTTCCAAGCCCATAATATATAACAGTATTAACTCCTTTTTGTCAAGAAAATCTTTTATCTCATCAGTTGTTAAGGTATACTTATCCTTAACAACAATATTAGTAGATAGTGGCTTACAAATAGACTTTGCACGACAGAATTTACAGGCTTTTACGCTAGGATTAAATTCTGGTTCTAACTTTTTACATTTACTTACTACGTTTTTGTAGAAGTTATCACTGATAATCCATTTGTACTTTTCCTCTTCATCCAAACTCCAACAACTATTTGAAAATGTCGGTTGGAATATATGGAGGTGTAAATCATAATCTTTTATAGTATGATAATTACTCTTTATGTAACCCTTAGCATAATTGAGTAGTTGATAGTTCATATAAGCGTCAACCTTTACACCATAACCGAACTTGAAATCAATTACGTGTACTTGATGTCTATCATCAAAATTATTGCCTGTAATAATACAATCCACTGTTCCTGCTTCATTATCATCTAAATATTCCAAAGCAAACTTTTTATCTAAAATTACATCTACATCAAATAGTTGTTTTTTAATTTCAATAAAGGACTTAAAACAATCAACAATAAGATGTTTGTTAATATTTTCACTATGTTTTACATTTTCCAAATAATGTAAATATGCGTCCAAAACCGGTTTATCATTTTGTATTCTTAAATACTCCCTTATATCAATAGTAACTAATTCATGCAATAAAGTACCCTCATCAGCATATTTGCTTTTAGTTGGGAGTAAATCCTTTTCCATCATATAAGATGCTGGACATAAAAACCTACGTTCAAAAGAACTAGGTGAGAAATCACTATGTTTTTTCATTTTAAATTACCTAAATATCTATACATAACCATATCGCCAAGATAGTAACAACCACTGCAAATAATTATTATTGTAATCAGGTTTGTAAAAGTATCAGTTCTCTTACTAATTTCATAAATAACAAGATAGAATATAGTTATTCCAAAACCTATTAGAAATTTAATCATTCTACTACCTCCCAATCGTCTGATAAAATATCCGCAAAACTAAACCATAAATCATCTAAATCTAATTTATAAAAATTATCATCACTACCATCATTAAAACGAATATTACCAAGTTCGTTTTTGTAAGTAATAACACCTCGTTTTATTACCAATTTAGGATTTTCTTTTAACTTATTAAACGCATCAACTATATTCATTTTCTTACCTACCTTTTACTATATCATTTATATTAAACTCACTAGGTTTATATTCGATAATAAAATCAACTCCCAAAGTATAATAATCACTATCACCCTCACCTCTAAAATGAAAACTAAAATAACCTTTATCTGTTCTTATTTTATAATAAGTATATTGTAACCAACCATCATCTTTAAGTTCACAACATACTTCTTCTGCATCTAAAACTGTTGCATATTCTAATACTGACTTATCTTCATCTTTTATAGATTCCTCATCTAAATACACACTCTCACAACATTGTTGTGAATGTTCTATATAAAAATAAAATAAATTTTCTAAACTATCATCATCCTTGTTTATAACATTTGTAGAACAACAAAACTTAAATCCATCTTTATCAAACAAAACCCATTTAACAAATTTACCCTTCAAATCTGAAAAATCACACCAAATTTTTTGAAAACCATCATTATACATAATATCACTACCTACCTTTTACTATTTCAAATAATTTATTAACTCTTGCTTCCAACTCAAATTCTGACAAATCTGGGTTATTTTCTAGCACAATTTCAACTAAATAAAGTTTTGTATCGTTATAATGTCTGTCATTAACAGTTTTGAGTATGAAGAATAAAGCCACTGATAAAAATAGTAGTGTCCATTCATTAAATATTTTCACTTCACACCTCTTGTTTTCAAATATTCATCTATTTTCCTGTTCTCTTTTCTTAAAGACTCACTGACATAGCTACTTAGTTTATCATAAACACCATCGTAGGTTTCCCCACGTTCATAAACTACATTGTCCTCAAGTTCTATCTCAACAGTTACATTCTCATAATTGCCCAGATTTCTAATAAGCTTCTTTCTGTATTTCACTATCATTTATTTGCACCTCTTTTCTTAATGATATTAATCTAAATTTACCCTCTCTTTTTAGATATGGATAATTTTTTAATCTTAAAAATGTTGCTAAATCATTTTTCAATTTTTTACTTATCTGATTTGTTGTATAACCAAGTTTTTGTAATATATCCTTACAGCTATATAAAGGAGCTTTATAATCAATATCTTTACCAAACTCTTCAAAAAACAAATCCTCCATAACATCGTTCATAAAAAACTGACTGTTTAATTCCTTTTGAATTTCCCTATCTTTACTATTTAAATCAAAATTAACCCATCCATCTTTATCTTCATAAATTTGTCTGTAAAGCATAAGCATATCTATTTTATGTCTTCCGTTACAAAGTATGGATAATCCTTTTTCATCCTTATAATCATCATCCAAAGGGATAATCATAAATCTATTAGAACCAGTATTATCCTTTAGAAAGTAAAAGTCGTTAGTTGTTGCTATAAAACTTGTCGTTCTCTCAAAGTCCACAGGAAAAGTTACGTATATCATCTTGAGAGTATCAACAGTTCTGCCGTAAAAAGCCTTGAAAGCGTTTATATCGCTGTGTTTAAACGATTTTTCAAGTTCAGCTAATTCTACAATAAGTTTATTTACCAACCCTAAAGTATGTCTATCGTCATCCGTCTTAAGAGTTGCTCCTATGGATATATATTGTTTTTCAAACTCGTTTGGTAAAAGATTTTTTACCCACGTTGACTTACCACCATCTTGTTTTGATTGCAATACTAAAAGACGCTTAGCTATATTCTTACTCTTATAAGGATACTCGCTACTAAAACAACTGATATAAATAAACTGCTTAAGCCAAGTCAGTAAATACGAATTACGAAGTTCCGTGTATTCAGGTTTTACTCTCAAAGTATTATAGAAATCATTTAGTCTGCATATACCATCCCATTTTGTTTTAGTTAACAGGTTGTAAAATGAGTTATATCTATTTTCATTAGCATACTTGTTAATATACCTTATACCTCGGCTCTTACTTGACATATTATTGATTTCCATCAAATCCAGAATATCTTCTTGATTAGCGTTCTGATCACCATTGCCGAATAAGGTTACTTTTTTGGTTATGATATCAACACCCAAATCAACATTGTAAAACTTCATTATGTGTACAAAGTTATCGTAAGTATCCTTAGGTTTAATCGTTGTCTTACCATAATGTAAATGTGGAAACGTATCTACATCAACAGTCTTACTTTTATCTACCTTAAGAGGCGGTGCGTCAGGGTCAAACAATGCTATTTTAGGAGGTATTTTACTTTCTCTTACAGCTTTCATTATGGTTTTGAAAGTCTTGGGGTTTTCCTTATCATTAGAGAATTTTTTGTAAGTGTATTCTATTGTATGTCCATCCTCACAAGATATTTCTTTCCATAGTGATAACCCCTCTTCATTTCCCTTAAATTGATGATGAAGAATACTACCTACTTCAACCCAAGTCTCATAATCATTAAACCAACCTTTTGTCTCATCAAAACCAACTATCTTTTTATACTCTACTAACAACTCTTTTATTTTATCAGTTGTTAAATCCTGTACTGGGATATTGTTAAATGTTTTTTTTAATTCTACCTCCTCCAAATCCTGCTTTTCATTACTATTTGAGGAGGTAGTTGTTAAATTACCTCCTATGTCATATGTTAATCCTTGACAATAAACCATTTCAAATTCAGGTGAGTTATAGGGCAGTCTTGATAAACTGTTATTGCCGAACGTATTATGTTGGTCAATTGCTAGTTCTAACTCACTGCTAAACGTTTGTGTTAGATTAATTAATATATTAGTTTTCTCATCCGGTTCAAATTTCCTATTGCAGAATATTATCAGTCTTACTCTTGGGGATTCAAAAGTATGAGAACTTGTCGTATAGTATAAAATATCAATTCCTTTTAAGGTATTAGCAATTTCCTCTTTCAAGTAGTTATAGTTCTTCCCGTAGTTATCAAAGTCAATTACCAATCCGCTATAATAATCTATATTCTCACTTGTTCTAGGGCGTGATGAGTCTTTATACTTAGCTAGTATAAAGTGTTTCTGTTCGTCCTTAACATCGCTTGACTTATCCTTGTACTTTAGAAATCTACTATAAATATCCTTAACAGATAGTTCGTTAAAATGTACTCCCTCCTGCCCCACAAAAGATACTTTTAGGTGAGGAAACGTTGTAATTGCATATTTCATATTATTTAACTGATATTATATTTGATGAATAAATCCCTTATGGCTTCACGAACCAACGCACTTATTGTTACCTTATAACCAGTATCATTACTTCTAATAATGCTTAAACCTCTTAAGATAGCTATCTGGTTTAAGTCAACACCTACAGCTTGATTATTATAACCATTTTTGTTTTTAGGAATATCATCCAATATACTATCGCTTGCTAATTTAGCAACTTCTCTTTCAAAATTTTTCATAATTTATTTCTATCTAATTAAAGTTATATTAACATAAACAAGATAAGGTATTTGATATTCAACACCATCGTAAGTATCAAACATACCAGCATATAAGTCATTGGTTTCTATGGATACTCTTGGAAATTTAAAAGTAGGTATTTCTATAAGATTGGAATTAATATAGTCTATAACATTTTTAATATCTGCAAGATTATCAGAAACAAAAAATTTCCATATATTATTGATTTCAGAAGTTCTATGTATAACACTAAACCTTATTTTATTACTTGGTTTATTATCTTTAGGATTAATTATATTTCCAAATTCATCCTGTCTATTTTTTAATTCGTTTAATTTAGCATTTACTATTGTTGTATATTCGTTACAAAAATCTAAAAGTTCTTTATCCTCTATCATAAATCCTCTATTATAAATCCTCTATTATAAATCATTTACCAAAAGCTAGTTGTCCTAGTATCAACATGAATACACAAAAATTAGTTCCAAATACTACTGTTAATGCCCAAGGAGCAAATTGGTTATTCATCCAATCTTCAAATTTATTGTTCATCTCATGTACCTACTTTCTAAAATTATGTCAATTAAGTTATCCTCGAAATGTTTACATACATTATTAATTAATGATCTATTTGAGTGATCACCAAATTTATATTTACACATAACTGTAAAATCGGTATGTGGTAAGTTATCCTTTAAGGTTATCAATATTGTTATAACCTCATCTTTATCATTTAAGTTAAATTTATTTATCAAATTAAAAGTTTTTTCTATAAAAATTTCTTCTTTTCCTCCGTATTTACCATTAGTAAAGTCTTTCAAAACTTCTTTTAATTCTTCCAAATAAAGCTCTCTGTGTTTTGCATTAAAATCCGTCATTTTATTTCCTCTTCATTTATAATTTCAATTTTACCAAGTATGTCGTCTATCATCTCAAGAAGAGATTTGTTATAAACTGTAGATAACATTACCAATCTATCATAGTTCTTAAGTTCTTTTAAATTTATTAATAAATCTGCTTCTAAAATCATTTTCTTAAACCTCTTTTTTGTAATTCTGCGTAAACTTTTGTTAAATAAGATAAATCTTGATAATGTCTATTATTTTGCAAATAACCCAATAATTTGAAAAGCTCGTTATCATTTATATCTTTTAAATCAATTTGTTTAGTATTGTAGGTTAAATATATGTTATTACTGTGGTCTTCTAGATGTAAAGTTAATGGCTCTTCAATTACAACCAAATTATTTGACATAATTAATAACCTCCTATAAATC
>Ga0209358_10000322_pt1 | contig 42818 bp, 40 predicted proteins | sample LauGreFa1BDMLBSN_2_FD_187574 | JGI IMG/M metagenome (GOLD analysis project Ga0209358, IMG submission 187574) | Freshwater lake microbial communities from Lake Michigan, USA - Fa13.BD.MLB.SN (SPAdes) (version 2) | ecosystem: Environmental > Aquatic > Freshwater > Lake | place: Lake Michigan, USA... | reverse complement strand
AGCACAAAAAATTAACTTCTTTATCATATTCAAAAAATTTTATGGGCAAATATATTAATAAAATCCATTTAGCTTAGTTTTACTTCAATAGAATTTATTAAATTTGATAGTCTTTTAAATTAAGCTTATGATAAATTTAGTATATCTTTTTGTTGCTTTATTGGTTGTAGCAACTTTTGCTCAAATTCGTAAAACTTATTATTATTCAGCAGTAATTTTCGGTAAAAAACCTCCTTTTTGGGTTAGATTATCGGGAAAATCTGTAAATTTTGTAGAAAACTTGATTACTTTGCAGATTTTTGATAAAAAATAACGCATTAAATTACTATAATATAATATTTTCTTGAAAAATTTCCTTAAAACTTTAGGGCCAGGCATTTTATTTGCGTCCACAGCAATTGGTGTTTCGCACTTAATACAATGTACACGTGCTGGTGCCGATTACGGAATGGCTTTGGTTTGGGCTGTAGTTGTAGCTAATTTTTTTAAATATCCGTTTTTCGAGTATGCTTCTCGCTATGCAAACGTTACTAAAACTTCCATAATCGATGGATATTTATCTATGGGTAAATGGATGTTGTGGACCTATTTTATAATCACTATTTTAACCATGTTTTTTGTAACCAGTGCTGTTGCTGTGGTTACTACAGGATTTTTTGATAATCTTTTAGGTGTATCTGAAGCCTTACAATCAATAGGTTTCCAAAATACAAAATTGGTAATGCCAATACTAACTTTTGTAGTTTGTGGTGGAATTTTATTTATGGGTAAATTTGGATTACTGGACTCCTTAACTAAAATTATCGGTTCGGTACTATTAATCAGTACTTTGATAGCATATATTTTAGTTTTATTTAAAGGGCCACAACCACAAATTCCTAATTTTGTTGCACCAGATGCTTGGGATTTTGGCAATCCTTTAACCTTTGGTTTTATTATAGCTTTAATGGGTTGGATGCCTACAGCAATGGATTTATCGGCTTGGAATAGTTTATGGACTTTAGAGCGAATTAAACAAACAAAATACCACCCTAGTTTACGCGAAACCCAAATTGACTTTTTAATTGGCTATGTAATTTCTGCAATTTTAGCCATTTGTTTTATCACTTTAGGTGCGTATATTATGTTTGGAACTGGTAAAAATTTAGAGGATAATCCAGTAAAATTTGCGCATCAAGTAGTAATTTTATTTACCCAATCCATGGGCGATTGGAGTTATTTTTTAATCGCAGCAAGTTCATTTACCATTATGTTTGGAACTTTAATTGCTGTTTTAGATGGATATTCGCGTAGTTTGGAACGTACTTGGACTTTACTAAATCATTCTACAAAAAAAGCTACTTCGCAAAAAAAAGCTTTCAATGTATCATTGGTAATTTTAACTTCAATTAGTTTTATTATCATGTATTTATTTGTTTATTCTCCAAATAGTTCTCCAAAAGGATTTAAAAATTTAGTAGATTTTGCAACCTCAGCAAGTTTTATTTTTGCACCAGTTATTGCCATAGTAAATTTCAAATTGGTAAGCAATAAGCAATTTCCTAAAAAACACCAGCCTAAAGTATTTTTAAAAATTGTAAGTTATTTGGGTATCATTTATCTAATAGCATTTTCGCTAATAAAACTGTATTACATTTTAAGTAATGATTAATGTTTTGATAGTGGGCAGTGGTGCTATGGCTAAATTTGTTGTTGCACAAATCCATCAAAAATGTAATGTTTTTACTTTAGGAAACTTTTGGAAAGAGAACTTTGTTTATCAAAATCAAAAACAAAAAGTTACAATACACGAGTATCAAAATTTTAATCCAAACATACCGTTCGATTGTGTATTTTGGCTTACCTCAACTGTTTACAACCAAAGGATTTTAGATGATAAAGAGGCATATTTTAACGCCTACACAGGTATAGTTTTAAATTTCCAAAACGGAATGGGTTACGAAAACTTATTCAGAAAACATTTCCCAAAAGCAAACTTATTTTTTGGTTCCTCCACTCAAGCTGTTTTGAAAAATAAAAGCGGAATTTTGGATACTGGAAAAGGTGTTTTTTATATAGATATTTCGGCTAAAAACAACACTATTTTACAAATTATCTCAAGCTTTTTAACCATCGAATTTATTGAGGATATCGAATTTAAACGTTTACAAAAACTAAGTGTAAATGTGGTTATAAACCCAGTTACAGCATACTTTAAAATAAAAAACGGCGAAATTTTAACAAACCCCAAAGCTTGGGAAATGGCTGGAAAAATTATTGTTGAAACTTTTCCATTTTGGCAAAAACAAGGTATATTTCCTTCCTTGCTAAAATACGAAGATATGGTGGTAGATATAGCCGAAAAAACTGCACAAAATTACAGTTCCATGTGCAGCGCAAAAATCAACAACATTCCTCTAGAAATCAACAGTATAATTGATTTTGTATACCAAAACACTCAATCTAAAACCTTGTTTTTTTTATTAGGAAATTTGTAGTGAGTTTTACTAACCTGAGTAAATATCTACAACTACTTTTATTTTGTGTTAATTAACTTTACATCTTGCCAGCTCACTATAGTTTCGTTGGTGCGTTGTTGGGAATGTTGTATGGTATTAAATAAATAGTGGTGTACATTAAAATCTTTCATTTTATCATCTAAATAATGTACAGATTTTATAAAATCACTTTTTATTGTTTCAGATGCTTTTATTTCGAATAATTGTACATTCTTACCTCTCTCGATAATTAAATCAATTTCATTTCCATTGCTATCTCTCCAAAAATACAAACTTCGATTATCACCTTGGTTACGTAAAAGTTTTATAATTTCGGTAATAGCGTAATTTTCAAACAAAGCCCCTTTGTAATTAGAAGTAAGTAAATCATTTCCATTTGTAATCCCAAGTAAAAAAGCAGGAATTCCAGAGTCGTAAAAATATAATTTCGGACTTTTAACCAATCGTTTTGCAAAATTATTGTGCCAAGGTTTTAAAGTAAATACAATATAACTTGTTTCTAATATTCCAATCCAACTTTGAATTGTTTTAACATCTACCCCCACCTCTTTTGATAATTGATTATAATTTACTAATTGTCCTGTATGATGAGCTAACAAGTTTATAAATTTTCTAAAAGTAGCTAAATCGCGAACATTTACTAATGTACGAATATCTCTCTCGATGTATGTTTGTATATAGTTTGGGAAATAATCGTTGGGTGTAATTTTATTATTGTACATCCTTGGATATCCACCATTTACAACTGCCTCTGTCCAATTTTTACTATTCAGTTCATTATTACACATTGGGAGTAATTCCATGATATATACCCTGCCTGCTAAACTTTGAGTAATGTTTTGTAATAATAAAAAATTTTGTGACCCTGTTAAGATATACTGTCCATTGATATTACTTTCGTCTATGATTTGCTGGATATACGAAAAAATTTCCGGACAATTTTGTGCTTCATCAATAATTACGAATTTATCATATAGTTTTAAAAATCCCTTAGGGTCGTTTTGTACGAACTCTAAATTATCAGGATTTTCTAAACTAACATATCTATAATTTTTAAATACATTTTTACACAAAGTGGTTTTACCCGACTGTCTTGGGCCGGTAATTAAAATAACAGGAAATTTATCTGCCATTTCTAACACTTTTTTTTTTGCATCTCTTTGAATCATATATACAAATATAATATAAATTATGCAAATTTGGAATTTATCTTATGCAAATTTGGAATTTATCTTATGCAAATTTGGAATTTTAAGCTGTAAATATGCATTAAAGCCCCAAATTGAAATTACTATTTTAGTGTTAGCTCAAGAATTTAAGAGTCATTTTAAAAGTATAAGTTCATAATTTTAATCGAAAATTATTAAGCGCCCCAATTATCTCTGTCGAGTGCCCTAAAATTTATTGCTTCCGCTATATGCGGTATTCTAATATTTTCATCTCCATCTAAATCAGCTATTGTTCGAGCTACTTTTAAAATTCTATCATAAGCTCGAGCAGATAAATCTAATTTATTCATGGCTTGTTTTAATAAATCTCTGCCTACTTCATCTAAAGTACAATATTTCTGAATTCCTTTACTGTCCATTTGTGCATTGTTAAAAATAGCTGGATTTTCTTTATATCTTTCTATTTGTATATTTCTCGCCTTAATCACACGATCTCTAACATTTGCGCTTTTTTCGGACGGACGTTTATCTGCCAATTCATCAAAACTTACAGGAGTAACCTCAACGTGTAAATCAATTCTATCCAACATGGGTCCCGAGATTTTATTTAAATAACGTTGAACAGCGCCTGGCGCACAAATACAATCTTTTTCGGGATGATTATAGTATCCACAACTACATGGATTCATAGATGCAATTAACATAAAACTTGCTGGATATTCAACGGCAAATTTTGCTCTAGATATAGAAATTTGTCTTTCTTCTAAAGGTTGTCGAAGGACTTCAAGAACAGACTTTTTAAATTCGGGTAATTCATCTAAAAATAAAACTCCATGATGCGCCAAAGAAATTTCACCTGGTTTAGGATTTACTCCACCTCCAACTAAAGCTACATCAGATATGGTGTGATGCGGTGCTCTAAAAGGCCGTTCAGCAATTAAACCTTTCTGTCCGATATTTTTTCCTGCAACCGAATGAATTTTGGTAGTTTCTAAAGCCTCTTTTAAAGTCATTGGAGGTAAAATTGTAGCCAATCGTTTAGCCAACATAGTTTTTCCGGCACCTGGTGGACCAATTAAAATAACATTATGTCCGCCAGCCGCAGCAATTTCCATGGCTCTTTTAATATTTTCTTGTCCTTTTACATCGGCAAAATCAGGTCCATCCTGATTTAAACATTCCAAAAATAAATCGCGAGTATTTACAGTAAAAACTTCTGGTTCTTCCCCAGTTTTAAAAAAATCAATTACTTCTTTTATATGTTTTACACCAAAAACTTTTATCCCATTTACAATAGCAGCTTCTGGCGCATTTTCGGCAGGTAAAATAAACCCTTCAAAATTTAATTTTTTAGCCATAATTGCAATAGGCAAAGCCCCTGTAATTGGCCTTATACTGCCATCTAAAGATAACTCGCCCATAATTAAAAATTTTCCAATTTTATCATAAGGTAATTGTTCCCCTGCCGCCAAAATTCCAATAGCAATAGTTAAATCGTAAGCACTACCTTCTTTTTTTAAATCGGCAGGTGCCATATTAATTATAGTTTTTTTTCCTAAAAGTTTATGTCCGCTATTTTTTACAGCACTACGAATACGAATATTACTTTCCTTAACAGCATTATCTGGTAAACCTACAATTTGAAATTTAGAACCCTGTTCTACTAAAACTTCAACGGTAATTAAAGTAGAATCTACACCGTGAACAGCTCCGCCAAAAGTATTTACTAACATATAAATTTTTTCACAAATATATAAATTATTAATAATAAAATTAAAAATATATTTTTTGAATTAAAATTTATAAAATAAAAAATATCTCATAAAATTTCAACATACAATCAAGCATAAGATATTTTTTGTTATTTTTACACATCCTTTTAACACCTATTTTTTTGGCAAGCTTATTGTAATTTGCACCACATTGATAGATTTTAAACATTACTTTATGAAAAAATTGATACTTAAATTAGCTTTAGTTTTAATGGCAATAAGCTTAAACACAGTAGCGCAAGACGACAACTGTTATTTTAAATACCAAAAGAAATTTGATGATAGAGGTGCTTTAGAAGTTGAAAATGGTTGGCACTCGGACATAGTAGTTACATTTAGAAGAGGTTTGTATGCCGAATGTTATACAGCAAAAGTTGAAGTAAAGGAAGGTGTAGTTTCACAGATACATATTCGTAACTCGGATGGATCATACGAAAGATATAACAAAAAATTTAAAAACAACATGGACCAAAACATTACCATCATAAATGGAATTAGCAGGGCAGCTGTAACTGTTGATGACGAAATTGTGAATGTAATTTTTATCAAACATATCAAACCACCAAAAAAGAAATTTGAATCGGCTCCGAGCGCAGATGATTTATAGAATACAAGGACGGTTAAGCCGTCCTTTTTAATTACAATTGAAATTAAACAATGAATAACAACGCAATATTTTTAATTGAATGCCCCGATCAAAAAGGAATAGTGTCGGCGATTTCCGACTTTATATTTAGACATGGAGGAAATATCACAGAAGTAGACCAATATATCGATAGAGAAAGTAAACAATTTTTTATGCGTTTAGTTTGGGATATGGATACGTTTAATTTAAACGAATCCGAAGTTGCGCCAACATTTGCAAAGGAAATTGCTCAAAAATATGCTATTAAATGGCAATTATATTTTACAAAAAAACCATTACGAATGGGTTTATTTGTATCTAAATTATCCCACTGTTTATTTGATATTTTAGGCAGACATCAATCTGGCGATTGGGAAGTTGAAATTCCAGTAATTGTTTCTAATCACGAAAGTTTACAAAGTATTGCACAAGCATTTAATATCCCATTTGTATATTTACCTATACATAAAAACAATAAAAAGGAACAAGAAGTAAATCAATTAAAATTGATGCGTGATTACAACATAGATTTTATTGTTTTAGCGAGATATATGCAAATTTTAAGTGAAGAATTTATTGCAGAATATCCTAATAAAATAATCAATATCCATCATTCCTTTTTACCTGCATTTGTAGGTGCAAAACCTTATCATGCAGCTTATCAACGAGGAGTTAAAATTATTGGAGCAACCAGCCATTATGTAACCAACGATTTAGATGCAGGACCAATTATTGAACAAGATGTAGCCCCAGTAAAACATAACAATACTATAGGTGATTTAATCCAAATAGGAAAAGATATTGAAAAAGTAGTTTTAGCCAAAGCAATACAATTGCATATACAACATAAATTATTGGTGGTAAACAATAAAACAATTGTATTTAATTAAATAGTTTAGCATTTAAAATTATCAAAATAAAGTGATATCCATACGTACTAAATTACCCGACATTGGAATGTCTATTTTTCCAATAATGACAGCCTTAGCAAAACAACACAGTGCTGTAAATTTAGCTCAAGGATTTCCAGGTTTTTCTGCAGATGAAGAATTACTAAAATTAATCAATCATTATATCTCTAAAGGATGTAATCAATACGCACCATTAATGGGATATATTCCATTACGAGAAAAATTAAGCGAAAAAATTGAGGAACAACATCAAAAATATTATCATCCTGAAAAAGAAATTTGTATTACAGCAGGAGCAACACAAGCTATTTTTACTGCTATTACCGCATTGGTAGAAGAAGGTGATGAGGTAATTGTAATAGAACCAGCTTATGATTGTTATGTTCCGGCAATTATTTTAAATCAAGGTATACCCGTTAGATCCCAGTTAAAACCAATTACTTACGAAATTGATTGGGATGATATCAAACGAAAAATAAACTCGCGCACTAAAGCCATCATCATCAACACGCCACACAATCCCACAGGAAAAGTTTGGAAACAAAATGACATTGATGAATTGATTACAATTGTACGTAATAGTAATATTTTTTTGATTTCGGATGAAGTTTACGAACATATTACATTTGACGGTTTACCACATTTAAGTGTAAGCAAGTATCCCGAATTGGCAGAAAGAGCATTTGTGATTTACTCCTTTGGCAAAACTTATCATTTAACTGGCTGGCGAACAGGCTATGTTGTGGCGCCAGAATATATGATGAAAGAGTTTGTACAATCGCATCAATATATGGTTTACGCAGTAAATACACCTATACAACATGCTTTAGCAGATTACAGTTTAAATAAAGATGCTTATACAAAACTATCGGCATTTTTTGAGCAAAAACGTAATACATTTATACAAAGTATTCAAAAATCTTCATTTGATATTTTACCCTGCGAAGGAACTTATTTTTTACTGTTAGATTATCAAAAATTAAGTGATGCAAAAGATACTGATTATGCAAATTTTTTAACGAAAGAATATAAAATTGCCAGTATCCCAACATCTGTTTTTTATGGAAATAAACGACAAGATAAAGTACTTAGAATTTGTTTTGCAAAAAGCGATGATGAATTAGAAAAAGGAGCCGAAGCCTTATGTAAAGTAATTGCACAATAATTTTGTGCTACAATATATTTAAAAAGATAAAATGAAAATTGCATTTGATAGTAAACGATTATTTAATAATCCAACTGGATTAGGAAATTATAGTAGAACTATTGTGCAAAATTTTGCGAAGTATATTTCTTTTGAAGATATTTATTTGTGCTCGCCAAAAATTAAAAAAAACAAAATAAATGAAGGGTTTTTAAGTGATAAAAGATATAAAATCATACAGAAATTAAATAAAATCCCATTTTGGCGCAGTTATTTTATATTAAACAACCTTAAATCAGAAAATATTTCAATTTATCACGGATTAAGTAATGAAATTCCTTTAAAAATTAATAAATCTGGTATAAAATCTATTGTAACTATTCACGATTTAATTTTTAAAGTATATCCTTCAACTTATAAATTTACAGATCGTTTAATTTATAATTTTAAATTTAAATATGCCTGTAAAAATGCCGATGTTGTTATAGCCATAAGCGAAGCAACTAAAAAAGACATTATACAATACTACAAAATAGCACCCGAAAAAATTCAAGTAGTTTACCAAGCTTGTCAGGATATATTTTATGATACAGCAGAAGATATTGCAGTAGAAACTGAATTCGAAAATTTAAAACTTCCAAAAAAATATATGGTTTACGTTGGTAGCGTAATTACCAGAAAAAATGTAATGCAATTGTTACAAGCTTTTAAAAACATACCACAGCAGCAAAAAGTACCATTAGTAATTGTTGGAAAAGGAAGTGATTATTATCAAAAATGTGTTGAATTTGTTAATCAAAATAATTTACAGCAAATGGTTATTTTTAAAAATAACATACACAACAATTCTGTTTTAAAATTGGTTTATAAAAACGCATTATTTAGTGTGTACCCATCTATTTACGAAGGTTTTGGGTTGCCAGTGGTAGAATCCTTGTTGTGTGGAACACCAGTAATCACATCTTCTGTATCCTCGATGCCAGAAGCTGGTGGAAATGGCGCTTTATATTGCGCACCTAATAATATTTCATCTTTAACGCAAAATATGCAAAAATTGATTGAGGATGAAAATTTACGAAATGAATTGGTGAATAAGGGAAAAGAATATATAAAATTTAATTTTAATCCAGAAAAATTAAGTAATCAATTGTATTCTATATATCAAAAATTAATTAATCACTAAATTTAGTAGTATCATTAAATTCGTTGATAATTGATGTATCTCCATACATTTTAAAGACATAAAAATTTTCGGTTGGAATTTCTACAAAATAGGTTTTTCCTGGTTTTGCAATCAACTTTTCTGATCTAATCCACGGATTTAAAATACGGATAATTTTATAATTAACCCCTTCTTTTTTAGCTAATTCATATAAGTTTGTAGTTTCCTTAATTTCAATTTTTTTGGATTTAATTGGCTTATACTGATCTTTAGGTTTTAAATTATAACCAAATTTTTCGGGCTTTTCAATAATTTCTTTAACTGCAATAATTCTAAAAATATATCGTGAAGTTTCGGTATTTAACAATAAATCATATACATTATTACTAGTTTGTAAATTCATTCTTTTTTGTAAACCACCCATTCCCATATTGTAACTTGCCGCAACCGCTGTCCACGAACCAAATTTAGCATATGCTTGTTTTAAATACTTACAAGCTGCTTCAGTAGCTTTTTCAACGTTGTAACGTTCATCCAATTCTGGTGTAATTTCCAAACCGTAATCTTGACCAGTTTTTTCCATAATTTGCCAAAATCCAGCAGCACCAGCAGGAGAAGTTAAGTTATCAAAACCACTTTCAATCATCAACAAATAAATAAAGTCTTTAGGAATTTTATATTTTTTAAAAACAGGCTCAATATCTGGCCAATATTTACCTAAACGTTTATAAAACAATATGATTTCGGAATGCCAATAAGCATTTTTTAACACCTCACGATCTAATCTTTCAAAAATATCTTGGGAATGTAAAGGGACTTTTTCGCCACAAAAATTAATATTATGATCATATTCAAAACCTTTAACTCTAAAAATAACTTCGTTTTCACGATGTAATTCCACGCTTGTATCAACTGTAGAAAAGCTAAAAAAATCTATTAAACCCAGTAGAGTTAATAAACTACAACATGTCCATAAAATTTTCTTGCTAATCATTATTTTTGATTTTTGCGTTTGGTGAGTCCAAACAAAAGTACAAAAACTATTAATGCATAGCCAATAATTGTACTTAAAATTAAACCGTTCCACTGTTCCATGTAATAGTTTACATATAAACAAATTGCGGCAGAAATTAAGGATAATCCTAAAAATATTAATGCTATTTGTCGATCGGTAAAACCAAAATACGATAAGTGATGTGTGGTATGATCTCTACCGCCAACAAACGGACTTGTTCCTTTAGCTAATCGATTGATTGTTACAGTAGTAGTATCTACAATAGAAGGTAAAAATGCAATAACAGGAGTAATAAATTTTGTAAACCAACGGGGATCATTTACCTCATATCCATTCCAAAAAAATATAATACCTAAAGCAGCTAAAAGAACCCCTAAAAATTGGCTTCCCGTATCGCCCATATACATTTTAGACGGATTCCAATTGTAATATAAAAAACCCAATAAACTAGCTAAAACCCCTAAACAAATCCAAAATAAAATATCACTGGTTTGATTTAAAGTAATTAAAATCAATAAAATTAAAATGATAGCACCAATACTTACTGATGTTGTTATGGCATCCATATTATCCAACATATTTATACTATTCATCATTCCGATAACCCAAAAAATGGTTATAAAATAATTTAGCCATTCGATATCAAACAATTGAATATAAACATCCGAAACAATTAAAATTATAGCGCATGCAAACTGTCCGATAAATTTTAAAAAAGGTTTGGTGTTATATGCATCATCCGCTAATCCCACTAAAAAACCTAAACTTGTTGCGATTAATATACCAAAATGTTGTGCGTTTACGTTTTGCGTAGAAAAAAACGAAGTGAATAATGAAAAACTCAATAAAAATATAATAAAAAAGGAAATACCGCCCATAGCAGGTTTAGATGTGCTTCCCCATCTAATCATTGTTTTATCTCCATTATTTTTACTTCCTAAAGTTCCGGAGAACTTTAAAAATAAGCCATTTATCAAGATAGAGAAAGCTACCGACAGTAAAAAAAATACTATAAAAATCATAATTTATCTTAATCGTGTGGCAAAATTAGGCTTTTACATCAAGCCAAACAAGTTTTAATTGCTTTTTATCATTTTTGGAAGCTTAAAGTTGTTCAAATTATGTAAAAAAATATAATGAAATAGTTGCATAAGTTTTACATCCAATTTATTTGATTTATAAGTTTACATATTTTGGGTATATTTGCCTGCTTAAGTGTAGGTAAGGAAATGAAAAAATTAATTGCTTTAGGTTTACTTAGTTTGTGGCTTATATCCTGTAATAAAAAAGAGGATAAATCACTAATTAACAAATGGGCAATCAATTCGTTAGTGGAAGATTTTAATGCTGTGCCTATTAATTTTAATGGTAGCATAGTTTTAATTATGAAAGAAGATTATAGTGTGGAATTAAAAAAACAATCACAATCGGTTTTTTCTACTTTTGAAATTGTTGCAGGCAATCAAATAAAAATTAACAGTTTTATTTGTGAAGATTGTATTTGGAATGAAAATGAATTAAAATTGATAGAAAATTTATCGCTGATTAAAAATTTTACTATCAACGATGAAAGTTTAAATTTAACAGGCCCTAATCAGCTTAAAATTAGGGCGTATTATAGCAAATAATTATGAAGTGCTTTTTTAAAGTTTTATTTTTGTTTTTCGGAATGTTTTTATGGGTTTCGTGCGGACAAAAAGGTTTACCATCAGGAGGACCAAAAGATACTGTATCACCTAAAATTGTATCCTCTACTCCAGGAAATTTTCAAACTAACTTTAACCAAACCGAATGGAAATTTAAATTTGACGAATATATTCAGCTTAAAAATTTTGCTAAAAACTTCATCATTTCGCCACCTGTAGCTAAATTTCCCGAGTTTAAATTGGTAGGTAAAACTTTAATTTTAAATTTTAACGAGCCCTTTAAAGAAAACACAACCTACAATGTTTTTTTGGGCGAAGGAATTGCAGATTTTAACGAAGGAAATGTTTTGGATAGCAATCATTTTGTTTTTTCAACTGGTATGATATTGGATTCGTTGGAATTTACAGGGAAAATTATTGATGCTTACACCTTAATTCCCGAAAAAGAAATGATTGTGGGTTTATATAAAAACTTAAATGATACCGCTCCTTTAAAGTTAATTCCGGATTATTTTACTAAAGTAAAAGATGGCGAATTTAAATTTACCAACTTAGCTGCTGGTGAATACCAAATTTTTGGATTAAACGATTTAAATAACAACTATAAATTTGATCAACCCACCGAAAAAATTGCTTTTCATTCATCTACTATCACAATTGCAAAAGATAAAAAAGATACTTCATTTGTTTTAAAATCATTTATTCCTATTCCAACTAAACAATATTCAAAATTACAATCTAATAACATAGCCGGAAAATTGGAAGTTATATTTAATACACCTGTTACCAAAGATTTTAAATGGGAGTTTTTAGCTTTAGAAAATACACAAGGATTTGTAGATATATATGAGCAAAAATGGAGTGATACTAAAGATACTTTAACGATGTTTTCTAAAGATTTTATTGCTAATACAAACAATCGGTTTGCTTTAATGTTTATAGATAAAAACTTAAAAGATACTTTACGATTTAGAGCAGATTTTAAACAAAAATCGGCACCAAAATCATTAAACAATCCAAGTGTTGGAGTAAGTATATCTGATCCTGTTGGGATACAATTTGGAGTGCCAATTTTAAATGTTGATGACAGTAAATTTTGGTTGTACAAAGATGCCAATTTAATTAGCGATTACACTATTTTAAAAGATAAACAAACCATTTACGTGCAACACAATTGGCAAAAAGGTGGAGATTATAAATTGGTAATTTTACCTAATGGATACACCGATTTAATGGGGAGTAATAAAGATACCTTAAAATTTCCTGTTTCTTTTTTAAAAGATGGAACAACGGCTAATTTGGATTTAAAATTCGATTTTAAATATCCAGCTAAACAATATATATTACTAATGTTAATGGGCGATAAAGTGATTGATACTAAAATCATAAAAAAAACAACAGGAACTTTAAGTTGGAAAGGAATAAAACCAGGATTGTACAGATTTAAATTGGTATTAGATGATAATGAGGATTTAAGATGGACAAGCGGACAATATTTACCTGCAATTGCACCCGAAAAAGTAATAAATTTTCCCGAAGAAATTAACCTACGTGCCAATTGGGATATGGAGATAAAATGGTAAAAAAATTAACAAAATGTGTTTTTTGCTTTTTTATTTTGCTTTTCTTTTTTAAGATTTAGAAAAATAACTATCTTTGTGCTCCTGTCAAAAAAACCTAACATAGGTAAAATGGCAAAGAAGAAGTTTATTGATAATATTTATGCGGATGTGGTGAAATTGGTAGACACGCCAGACTTAGGATCTGGTGCTTCACGGCGTGCGGGTTCGAGTCCCTCCATCCGCACTTTTTCTCCTTTTTTCTACTCCTTTTTTTAAACAAAATTTATTTTTATGAGCGTAACGCAACAAAATGTAAACGATTTAAATGCTATTTTAAAAGTTAAAGTTAACGAGCAAGAGTACCAACCTTTAGTAGAAAGTGCTTTAAAACAAGCTCAAAAATCTGTTAGCCTTAAAGGTTTTCGTCCAGGTAAAGTACCTTTTGGTATGGTTAAAAAACTGTATGGTACTTCAGTTAAAGTGGAGCAAATCAATAAATTAATCGATAAAAAAATCTCCGATTATATAATTTCTAATAAAATCAACGTTTTAGGTCAGCCTTTACCTAAAATTAATGATGAGGTATATAATTTTGAAACGCAATCCGAATTTGAATTTGAATTTGAAATTGGCGTAGCTCCTCAAATTAATGTTAAATTAGATAAGGGTATCAAATTAACTAAATACAATGTTGTACCAGATGCTGAAATGATTGGTAACTACGTTGAAGAATTACGTTCTCGTTACGGGAAAGTTGTTGAAGTTGAAGACGTACAAGATAAAGATATGATTACGGCTAATTTAGCAGAATTAAACGATGATAAATCTGTAAAAGATGGTGGAATTAACCAAACTATAAATTTCTTTTTGCCTCGTATTTCTAATGCAGATGCAAAAGCAAAATTAGTAGGTTTAAAAGTAGGCGATAAAGTAGTTTTAAACGCTAAAACTTTAACAGATTCAATTTCAGATTCTGCTAGAACTTTAGGTTTAACTGCTGAACAATTAGAAAACGCAACAGATAATTTCGAAATCACCATTCAATCTTCATCCAGAATGGGATTAGCAGATTTAAATCAAGAATTATTTGATAAAGTGTTTGGTGAAGGAAATGTAAAAAACGAAGAAGAATTTAACGCTAAAATTCAAGAAGATGCTGTTAAGTTTTTACAAGGTCATGGAGCAAATAAATTTAAAAATGATTTAATCGATTTATTAGTAGATACGATAAAATTTGATTTGCCTAATGAGTTTTTACAAAAATGGTTAGTGGCTGCTTCTGAAGGTAAAACTAGCCAAGAAGAAGTGCAAAAAGATTACGACAAATATGCTAAAACTTTTAGATGGCAATTGATTGAAGGTGCTATTGTAAAAGATACTAAAATTGATGTTTCTTACGAAGAAATCAAAAATAAAGCTAAGGAATTAATTAGCGAAAATTTTGCTCAATACGGACAATTAGTAGATGATGAGCAATTAGAAACTTATGCAGCTAATGTATTAAAAAAGCAAGAAGAAGCTCGTCGATTACAAGATGAAATTTTCTTGGATAAAGTTGCTAACTACGCTTTAGAAAATATTTCTGTTGAAGAAAAAGAAATTACTATTGAAGAATTTACAAAATTAACTCAAGCATAATCTATTCTTATGGACTTTGGAAAAGAATTTTTTAAATACGCTACTAAACATGTAGGTATCTCTAGTATGGCAATGAATAGCCATATTGAATCATCTGTTACTCCTTATATTATTGAGGAGCGCCAATTAAATGTTGCGCAAATGGATGTGTTTTCTCGTTTGATGATGGACCGAATAATCTTTTTAGGTACAGGAATTAACGATCAAATTGCAAACATTATCCAAGCACAATTGTTGTTTTTGGAATCAGTTGATGCAAACAAAGACATTCAGATTTATTTAAACTCTCCAGGAGGATCAGTATATGCAGGTTTAGGTATTTACGATACTATGCAATACATTAAACCTGATGTTGCAACTATTTGTACAGGTATGGCAGCATCAATGGGTGCAGTTTTATTGTGTGCTGGTGCTGCAGGAAAACGAACAGCGTTAAAACACTCTAGAGTAATGATTCACCAACCTTTAGGCGGTGCTCAGGGTCAGGCTTCTGATATCGAAATTACTGCAAGAGAGATTATGAAATTGAAAAAAGAATTATACGATATTATCGCTAACCACAGTAATCAAAGCTACGAAAAAGTAGAAACAGATAGTGATAGGGATTATTGGATGACTTCTTTTGAGGCAAAAGAGTACGGAATGATTGATGAAGTTTTGTTGAAAAACGAAGTGAAAAAATAGATTTACATCAAAATGGCAAAAACTAAGGATAAAGAAGAGGATTTACATTGCTCGTTTTGTGGCCGACACAAACGTGATACAAAAGTACTAATTGCTGGAATTGATGGTTATATTTGTGATAGATGTATTGCTCAGGCATCATCTATAGCTCAGGAAGAATTGGATCATAAAACCAAAGGTGCTTTTGATAAAAGTTTAAACATCCTAAAACCCTTAGAAATTAAACGTCATTTAGATCAACACGTCATCGGACAAGATCAAGCTAAAAAGGTTTTATCTGTTGCTGTTTATAATCATTACAAAAGATTAAGCTCTATTCAAAAAATATCAGATGATGAGGTAGAAATCGAAAAATCTAATATTTTATTGGTTGGAGAAACAGGTACAGGTAAAACTTTGTTAGCTAAAACAATTGCTAAAATTTTAAATGTTCCTTTTTGCATTGCGGATGCTACTGTTTTAACAGAAGCTGGATATGTGGGAGAAGATGTTGAAAGTATTTTATCCAGATTATTACAAGCAGCTGATTATGATGTTGATGCAGCACAACGTGGAATTGTTTTTATTGATGAAATTGATAAAATTGCACGTAAAGGAGATAATGCAAGTATAACACGTGATGTTAGTGGAGAAGGTGTTCAACAAGCTTTATTAAAATTACTGGAAGGCAATGTAGTAGGTGTTCCTCCACAAGGTGGCAGAAAACATCCAGAACAAAAATTGGTGCAAATAGATACAAAAAATATTTTATTTATTTGTGGTGGTGCATTTGATGGAATCAAACGTATTATCGAAAAACGTGTAAAAACGCAATCTTTAGGATTTAAAGCAAGTAAAGATTTATCAGATTTTGATCCTAATTTAATTTTACAAAGTATTTCTCCAGAGGATATTAAAAACTTTGGATTAATTCCTGAACTAATTGGTAGATTACCTGTTTTATCGTTTTTACTTCCTTTAGATAAAAAAGCTTTATCTAGAATTTTAACCGAACCTAAAAATGCAATCATCAAACAATATGTGAAATTATTTGGTTTGGATGGTGTAGAATTAAGTTTTGATAAAGACGCATTGGATTTGATAGTTGATAAAGCGGATGAATTTAAATTGGGCGCAAGGGGTTTACGCTCTATATGTGAAGCTATCATGCTGGATGCGATGTTTGATATGCCTAGTCAGGCTAAAAGAGGAGAAAAATTAAAAATTACTCGAGCTTATGCCGAAGAAAAAATAAACAATTCCAACATTAAAAATTTAAAAGTTGCTTAATTTGGCATTGTTTTTACTAAGTAACAAAGTTTAAAATAAGTACAATGATTGTTAAATATTATTTCCTTTTCGTATTGAGTATTTTTGTGCTAAATAGTAAAGCACAAAATAATGCAATTATAATCGAAAACGATTTAAATTTAAATAAAGTAACCGATTTGTTCAAACGAATTAATTTGGATAAATGCCCCAAATTAATCAACGGTTATCGAGTACAAATTTTCACCTGTTCAGGTGTTGGGTGTACGGATAAAGCGCAGGAACAAATGACTAAATTTTCATCTGTTTATCCATATATTTCTGTTTACCAAGTATGGGATCCACCTAGTCATAAAATAAGAGTGGGCGATTGTAGAAACCATTTCGAGGCGCAAAAAATTAAAGCCTCTATTCAAAATGTTTTCCCATCATCATTTATAGTTCCGGATTACATCGAGCCAAATTATTTCGATTTGTGTGAAGATAAATAAACTATCTTAAACACTAATACCGAATAAAGATTAAAATAAACTTTTAATTCGCGAAACTCTTAAAAGCTTTTTAATCTAAATTTTTCCGTTAGTTATTTTAATGTCGCAAACTCCTTAAAATATACTACGGAATTTTCAACCGGCATTAACCATTGTAAATTTTAAAATTCGTTACGCTCATTTTAAAATACAATTGGTATAACAATCAAAAAAATTAAGTTAAACTATTTTCAAAAATCGTTTTAAATAATTTGTTTTTATTGAATTTGTTTACATTTGTAATTCATTAAAATCAAACAAAATGAGTTTATCCGAAAAAATAAACAACGATATTAAAGAGGCAATGAAATCTAAAGATAAAATTGCTTTAGCAGCAATTAGATCTATAAAATCTGCTATTTTATTAGAAGAAACCAAAGGAGGTGATGCACAAGTAGACGACACAAAAGTTATTCAGATAATTCAAAAATTATTGAAACAACGCAAGGATTCTGCTGCTTTATATCAAGAACAAGGTAGAGAAGATTTAGTGAATGAAGAAATGGAACAAGCAGCCATCATCGAAAAATATTTACCAAAACAATTATCCGCTAACGAAATTAAAGAAGTGGTTTTACAAGCTATACAAACAACAGGAGCTACAAACGCAAAAGATATGGGTAAAGTAATGGGAATTGTTAGCAAATCTTTAGCAGGTAAAGCCGATAATAAATTAGTAGCTGATGTTGTAAAAGATACATTAGCACAATTATAAAAAAAAATAAACCCTTAACTAACTATACTTTATGCATATTTTAACTACTCGTAGTATATCACTTATTACATTTCTTTTTTTAGCAATTATAAATGCTAACGCACAATTTATAAAAGGTGAAGATTATACCAAAAATATCAATTACACACGAAACTACGCTCCTATTGAATCTGACGCAATTCATAAAGGGGAAATGAATGACAAAAAAAAGGAACATGAGGCAAAAATGAAAAAGTTTAATGAAATAAACGATAAAGCTTTTCAAAGTTTTTTAGATTCAAACTTCACAAAATCTGTCGATTTATTTACACAATTACTTGAAATAGACGATAAAAATTACGATGCGTATTATTTTAGAGCTTTATCTAACTTTAATTTAAAAAACTACAAAAACTCGTTAAATGATTTAAATAAATGTATTCATTACAGTTACATTTATATCGAAAATTTTATTCCAATAAACATTCAGCCAGAAGAAGATTTAAATTTTAATCAAATATCTACTCAAATAAAAAGAATAAACCGAATTAATCCAAATTTTGCTCAAATGTACTTAAGTAGAGGAATGGCAAAATTTGAATTACAAGACGAAGTTGGAGCAAAATTGGATTGGTTAAAGTCCAAAAAATTAAAAAACAAACAAGCCAAAAAATATATTAAAAAATATGTAAAAAAGGTAAAAGTTAAATAACTTTTTCACCTGTATCTTTTTATTATTGAAACATTTAGTAAACGTAAATGTATATACAAATTGTTAACCTTTAACTTTTTGTATCATGGATGATTCAGCAAAAATTTACCTCGGAATTGCTTTAATGATTGTAATGATAGGCATGGGTTTATCATTAACAACGCAAGATTTTAAACGAATAGTTTTATATCCCAAAGCAATAATTTTAGGCATGATTAATCAATTGGTTTTTCTTCCTTTAGTAGCTTATGTATTAATTTCATTTTTAGAGATTAGGCCAGCATTGGCGATTGGTTTAATGATTTTAGCAGCTTGTCCCGGCGGTCCAACATCTAATTTAATTACACATTTATGTAAAGGCGACACCGCATTATCAGTAAGTTTAACCGCTATAAGTAGTGTTTTAACCCTTTTTACTATTCCGTTAATTTTAGAGTGGAGTGTACAATATTACTCGGCACAAGATACTGTAATAGAAATTAACAGATTAGATATTTTTAAAGATTTACTATTATTAAGTATAATTCCTATTGGTGTTGGGATGTTGATTAAACATTACAAACCAAGCTTTGCCGATAAAATGGATAAACCAGTAAAAATTGCCTCGGCTTTAATTTTATTGGTTTTAATTGTGGGCTTAACCGTTAAAGAACGTGCGAATATTATTCCATATTTTTCGGAAGTTGGAACATCAGCTTTAGCCCTAAATTTAATTTCGTTACTATTAGGATTTACAACAGCACGATTAATGGGATTAAACAAACAGCAAAGTATTTCAATATCTATTGAATCAGGTATTCAAAACGGTACTTTAGCCATAGGAATAGCAATTGGTATTTTACACAACAGCGATTATGCAATACCAGCAGCAGTGTATAGTTTAACTATGTTTTTAACAGCATTTGTATTAATTGGATTAACTAATTGGAAGAAATCCTAAATATAAAAGCATATATTTTTGAAATTTTGAGAAAAATAGATTTACTTTGTAATCTGTTTTTTCAAAAAAATTAAAAATCATAAGTTATGACAATTATATTAACCGTTTTAATCTTTATCGTTTCATTACTTTTAACTGTAATCGTATTAATACAAAATAGTAAAGGAGGAGGTTTAGATACAACTATCGCATCTAAAAATCATGTTTTAGGCGCTGGAAAAACAACAGAGGTTGTAGAAAAAATTACTTGGTGGTTAGCTGGAATTTTAATTTTATTAGCAGTAATTAGTACTAAAATGGTTTCAACACAAGTGGAAGAAGAAGATTTAGGAGAAAGTATAGAAAATGTAGATTCTACTGAAACTGAAGGTGAAGAAGAAGAGCAAAATTAAATTTTAAAAAATGATTAAATAAAAAAATCCTCTTAACAATAGTTAGGAGGATTTTTCGTTATATACAACATGCAAAATTGGATTAAATTTATTGTATTTTCAACCTTGGTATCTCATAATGTTTTACTTGCGCAAAAACAAGTTAAAATTAATTGGAAATCTATAACCAGCGAAGTAAATTTAGATCATGAAGAGGAACAAAAAATTTATTTTGAAAATGCATTTTATCTGGATACATTTCCTCAAATTCCAGTTTATGTAAGTTATTTACCAATTGCGGCTAACACTAATTTAGTTGAAATAGAGTTGGTAAATTACAATACAACAAAAATTAATACCGATGAAAATCTTTTATTGCAAAAGTTAAAAGCTTATCCAACAAATATTAATTTAAAAACAGTAATAAAGCAATCAGGCAATCAAAAATTTATTCAAATTTATGCCTATCCATTATTTAAAAACAATGGTATTTGGGAAAAAGTAAATCAATTTAGCTTTAAAATTACCGAACTAGCCACACCAAATTCAGCCAAAAAAACAGCACAAAAAAACAATCAACTTTCTCCTTTAGCTAATGGATATTGGTATAAATTTGCTGTAGTAAATGATGGTATGTACAGTATTAATTTTACCGATTTACAACGTTTTGGATTTAATCCAAATAGTATTGATCCACGCAATATTCAAATTTACGGAAACGGATTAGGTGAATTACCCGAACTATTAAGCGCAACATATCCAACCACTTTAACTCAATGTGCTATAGAAGTTGTGGGTGAAAATGATGGTATTTTTAATTCGAACGACCGAATAATTTTTTATGCTAAAGGGCCAGATGATTTAAAATTAGATGCAACGGAAATGTTTGTTGATTATAAAAAAAACCGATATTCTGATAGTGCATTTTATTTTATCACGGTAGGCAATATCCCAGGAAAAAGGGTGCAAAATTACAATCAAAATCCAGTAGCTAACCAAAGTGTAAGTACTTATTGGGATGTTATTCATCGGGAATCCAATTCCAATAATTTAATTAAATCTGGAAAAGCTTGGTATGGTGATATTTTTGATGTTACCACAACCCGAAATTATTCATTTACATTGCCTTCCAATTTAATTCCAAATACCAATGGAAAACTAAAAGTAGAAGGCGCTATACGTTCTTTTTCGTCGTTTAACAATGTGTTTTCAATTTTTTTAAATGGCAATAATGCCGGAGTTAGTGATGTGGCAGCGGCTGTTGGTGTAAATTATACCTCCATTTACGCCCGAAAATCAACATTTGTAAGCAGTGTAAATTTTAATTCTGGAAACAATATTGTACAAATTAATTATACCAAACCATTAGCCAATTCTATCGCTTGGTTAGATTTTATAACTTTAAATTTATTTCGAAACTTAAGTTTTTCGGGTAGTTCATTTGTTTTGTTTAACCCCGAAAACATTGGTGTAAATAATGTAAACGAATATATTGTTAGTACCAATCAAAACATTAATGTTTGGAATGTTTCGGATGCTTTAAACCCAATAAAATTAAGTGTACAAAACAATGGAAATACACAATCGTTTGTATATCCTCACGAAAAATTAGAGTTTTTTACAGTTCATAATGGCACAAATTACAACAGTGTTTTACCAGTTGGAGTTGTAAATAATCAAAATTTATTGGGATTAGTGGATGTGGATTACATCATTATTTGTCCGAAAGCATATAATAATGAAGCCAACCGATTGGCAAATTTTCATCAAACACAAAGTAATTTAAGTGTTGCTGTTGTTAATTTACCCGAAATATACAACGAATTTTCTTCGGGAAATCCAGATGTAACTGCAATTAGAAATTTTATGAGGTACTTATATGAAAATGCAAGCTCTAGCAACACACGTTTAAAATATTTATTGTTACTAGGTGATGCTTCTTACGATTATAAAAATGTACTAACAAGCAATACCAATATTGTACCTATATACCAAAGCGAAGAATCTTTATCTCCATTAGCAACTTTTGCAAGTGATGATTTTTATGGAATTTTTAAAGCAGGAACATCTGTTTATACAGAATCAGGAGATGTAGAAATTGGTATTGGGCGTTTTCCTGCTAAAAACGTAACAGAAGCTAAAGTTTTTGTAGATAAAACCATTGCTTATCAACAAAATAAACAATTTAAAAAAGAAGGAGAAATAAATGTTCCGATACAATTTGGCAATTGGAAAAACGAAATAATATTTGTTTCGGATGATGGGAATGGAGAAGATGATTTTACCAATGCACATTTTTTACAAACCGAATTTTTAATGGATAATATTATCGCGTTAGATAGTAATTACAATGCCCGTAAAATTCACATGGATTCTTATCCCAAAATACCCGGTGCTGGAGGGGGAAAATACCCTGATGTAAATCGAGATATCAATACCTATATCGAGCAAGGAACATCTGTAGTAAGTTATATAGGACATGGTGGAGGATCGGGTTGGGCAGATGAGCGCGTTTTAGAATTTAGAGATATTCAAAACTGGCGCAATATTAATAGTTTACCTTTATTTATAACCGCAACTTGTGAATTTACAAGATTTGACGACCCCTCATTTTTAAGCGCAGGGGAACGTTTGGTGTTAAGTTCAACGGGTGGAACCATTGCCATGTTAACCACCATGAGATTGGTTTTTGGTGGATTTAGCAACAATATTGGATTTAGTAAAAACTTTTTAGACCAAGCTTTGGATAACCGAACTAAAAACCCATATACCTTAGGAGATGCTATGCGAATTACAAAAGTGGTTAGTCCGATGGGCTCAAGTTTTAATAGTAGAAAATTTTCGTTTCTGGGTGATCCTGCTACACGATTAACTTTACCAAAACTAAATGTAAAAACCACACAAATTTTAGTAGAAAATACACCAAATGATACCATAAAAGCTTTAAGTAAAGTACGAGTAAAAGGTGAAATAGTGGATATAAACAATATTTTACAAAGCGGATTTAATGGTATTTTATACCCAACTGTTTTAGATAAAAAACAAATAAATTTTACTCGCGACAACAACAATCGTAACGTTGTAGATTCGTTTTATACACAAAATAGTATTTTGTTTAAAGGAAAAGCGAGTGTTGTAAATGGATTGTTTGATTTTGAGTTTATTGTACCTAAAGACATCAATTATCAGTTTGGAAAAGGTAAAATAAGCTATTATGTAGCAGGAGAAGAAATAGATGGAAATGGATACAACCAAAATTTTATTGTTGGTGGCTCTAATCCAAACGCAGTTAACGATGCACAACCACCCGTTATTCATTTAACTTTAAACGACAGTAGTTTTGTAAGCGGTTCATTATCCGATCAAAACCCTTTGGTTATAGCTAAAATATCCGATAATTACGGAATAAATATTTCGGGGAATGGAATTGGACGAAACATGACAATTACTATAGATGGTGATGTTGCCAATTCGATTGTGGTTAATAATTTTTTTAGAAGCGATATCAACAGTTACCAAAGCGGAAAGTTAGAATATCGTTTGAGTAATTTAAGTGAAGGTGAACATACTTTAACTGTAAAAGTCTGGGATATTCATAACAATTCATCAGAGGAAACTATAACATTTATGGTAAGTAACTCTAAAAATTTCCAGCTTAAAAATGTATTAAATTACCCTAATCCATTTACAACTCAAACCGATTTTATGTTCGAGCACAACCAAAAAAGTAGTAGTTTAGATGTACAAATAACTATTTTTACTATAACAGGAAAAGTAATCAAAACGATACGCACACAATTAGATGGCAATACAGGCTTTGCACAAACTAAAATTCCATGGGACGGCCTCGATGACTTTGGGTCACAAATAGGAAGAGGTGTTTACATTTACAATTTAAAAGTTAAAGCCAGCAACGGACTAGAAGCCGAAAAAAACGAAAAATTGGTGATTTTAAGATAATAAAAAATTAATTAATATTTCTGTAATTAGAAACCAAAAAAGCCATTACAAAATCTAAAATAACAAAGAAGTATTTAATTATAAGAGGTTTAGAATTTGTGTTTACCACTTGATTTGAAGCCAACAACAACTCAATATCAACTAAGTTGTGCGGAATAAATGCTGGAATATTTTTATTTAACAATAAATTACTATTGCGTTTTAATCTGCGATTTAAATACTGAATAGTCCCAGAATTAGGCTGTTTGCTTACAATAAATTGCATTACATCTTTAGCTTTTTGACTATAGTTTTTTTGGTGCAATAAAATAGCGATGTACATTAGATGCTGTGTACTAAACAAATTAAATCCTTTGTTTAATTGGATTATAACTTTATCCAAAGCAAATTGATTTCCTTTAAATGCATTAAGAATATGCACGCCTAAAATATCAGGCAATTCATTTGAATAATCTGTGTGCTTATTAATTTCGGTTGAGTTAAAAAAAGCAATTGCCTTGTTTTTTACTAAGGACAGTAACTTCACATTAATCATTTCTAAATGTTCAACCGTAGGTAAATCCAATTGTAAACAAATATTATCTTGCGCATCCCATTCGTAATTTCGAAGATAAATATTATTATCACCAAATAAATTAGCACGTTTAATGTGTAAAGCTGGAGTAGGCTGTATATGGGCAACATTTTCCAAAGCATTTTTAAGTGCTTTAATTTTGTACTTTTTTAAACGATGAATAGGCGGTGAATCTACCATTAACAAAAACTTTGGTGAGTAGGTTGTGCCTGATAATAACCTACTTACCACCCATGCTAAACCGCCACTAAAGGAAAATCCGAAAATTACTTTTGGAACCGGAATTTTTCCAGATTGAATGTATTGAACTATTTGTTGTGCAGCATCCCACCATTGATTATGCTCAATTATAAAACCTTTTTTTACCGGATATTCTGCCACCCAAATATCATAATCTTGTAATATTCCAGATTTATGTACCGAGTAAGCTTGTGTCCAACCTCTATAACCTGGCATTGCTAATGCTATTCCTTTTGATTTATTTTGAATACTTGGCGCAAACAATTTAATTTGTAAACTATCCTTAACTTTTAAAACGACGTTGTTAGGAATTTTGATGTTTAACAACATGGCTAAAGCAGGCAAAGTACTGTTTAATTTAAAATCCTCGAGCAAAACTTTTTTTCCAAATTCTTCCTCAATTTTTGCAATTAAAATCATAACAGCAAGAGAATCGCCTCCTAGAGACAAAAAATCAGCGTAAAATTGGTGAGCACCTTTCCATAAAACCGAATCCCATAGATGGATTAATTTAGCAAAATCATGCTTAAAGCTAGCTTTTTCATCCAATATTTCTTTAGGCGAATTTAAAGAAATTAAAAAATTATAATCCACTTTTCCGCCTTGCAACAAGGGAATATTTTTGATAATTTTAATCTGTTTAGGAATCATGAAATCGGGTAAAGTTTTAGCTAATTCCAATTTAATATCCTCCAATTTTATTGCTAAATCTTGCGAAACTGTTATAAATCCTACAAGTTCCTTATCGCCATTAAAATCAATATCTACAACAGCTGCTCCGCTTATGTTTGTAATACTTCTTAAATGATTTTCGATTTCGTTTAAAAACACACGATTACCCCTAATTTTAACCATTCTGCCTAAGCGTCCTAAAACAATTAAATCTCCATTTGGTAATTGTTGCACCATATCACCAGTAGAATACAATCTTTCGATAGAATTATTATCCAATAAAGGAAAACGATGCGTATCTATTTCACCATTTTTTAAATCGCCCAAAGCATGAAATTTTGATTTAATAATTAGCTCCCCTTTGCTACTATCATCATCCTCCAAATTTTTAATTGCAAAAGAGGAGTGTGGATAAATTTTACCAATGGGTACAATTTCAAAATTTGGAATTTCCTCGCCATTTATATAACTCCAAATAAACAAGGAACTTTCTGTACTACCATAAACATTTTGAATTAAACAATTTTTTTGTAAAACAGATTGTGCTAAAAGTAAATCGCTTTTTAACAAAGGCTCACCCGAAAATCTTACACCTTGTAAAAGCTGTAAAGTATGATGAATATGAGGTAAAAGGGCTAATTTCCTAAACAATGACGGTGTAAATCTTACATGTCGTACACCTTGATTTTGAATAGAATCGATAATGGCATCAAAACCCAAAGTTTTAACATCTGCTAAACAAACCGCTCCTCCAGAAAGTAAAAAAACTAACGCGTGATGCAAAAATCCATAATTACTATGCGAACCTGCAATAAGTACTTTGGCTCCTTTTGGAATTTGCATGAGTTCGATGGAACTTTGAACTTTTACCAAAATAGTGGTAGAAGCATAAGTGATTAATTTAGGATTTCCTGTTGAACCCGATGTTGGAAAAATCATTGCTGGAGTTTCTGCATCTACAACATTTCCTATTTTAAAATCTCCCAATTTTCCGTTTGAAATAAGAAGATTTATTTTTGGTATTTCTGTAAAAATTGAAGCAGTAAAATTATCTACTATAACCAACGAACAACCCGCCTCTTTAATCAATTCTAACAATCTTACCTTAGGATGATCGGGTTCCAAAAGTATAAAAGCTCTGCCTAAATAGGAACAAGCAAACCAAGCTGCTATTGCATCTATTCCACTTTTTTGCACTAAAGCAATTGGTGATTTATCTTGCGAACACTTAGATATTTCCTCGGCAATTCCGGCAACTCTATGAGTTAAATCTTTAAAAGTATATGCGTTTTGATTGGTAAATAAAGCAACAGAATCTGGCGTTTGTGACGCAATTTTCAGCAAAGCTTCAAAAATAGTTTGAAAAAAAATTTCGGGCTGTGGTGAAGAAAAACTTGATTTATGCCAAACTAATTTTTTATGCATTGCTTTAAACAATTGTATGTGTTGTAACTTCTAAATTATACCGAATAAAGATTAAAATAAGTTTTTAATTCGCAAAACTCTTAAAAGCTTTTTAATCTAAATTTTTCCGTTAGTTATTTTAATGTCGCAAGCTCCTTAAAATATGCTGCGGAATTTTCAACCGGCATTAACCATTGTAAATTTTAAAATTCATTAAGCTCATTTCAAAATACAATTGGTATAACACTCCACAAAGCTTAACTTTTTGTTTATTAAGGTTTTATGTGTAATTAATTTGGGATGTAAAGAATTGTTTTGAATTTGAAAACCAAAAGTTCCATTTTGTATTCTAATAGCGCCACCAGGAAACGGTCTAAAGGACAACATTTCTGGATGAGCAATTTGCCTAAACAACAAAGCGTTTTTTTGTTGAATTACAGGCAACAAATCAGTAGCCCATCTTTGCTCGGCTTTTGTATATAAAGAAGCTCTGTATTTTGCCTCTTCAACAGTGCAAATTCTTCCCAAAAAACGCTCAACCAACATAAAATCTTCATCCTTAAAATCAACTTCATCCACATTCGGTTCAAAAGTACAATTTTCATCAAAATTTTCTAACTCGGATTGTACCAAAAGTTTAACACAATCCTGAGCACCAAAATGCGTAATCATTTCCCTAAATTTGTAAACATAATTTAGGGTTTGTGCAACAGAAATATCATTTACCCATTTGGCCACTCCATTGTTAATTACAACCGTAAATTCAATTCCTTTATTATATACCTGTTTAATTTTTTGATTTAAACATGCTATTTGGTATAAAAGCAACATTTCTGTTTGATCGGGTTCGAAAATTAATTCAGAAAGATTATCCAAATAAGATGCACGATATCCTCCATTGTATAAAAGAAAAAAATGTAATGGAGTTTGGGATTTAATTTGTTCTTCGAGATTTTTTGTAACCGAAAACAATATGTTACTAATTTTATTTTTACTTTGAAAATTAAATGCCTTTTGTGAAAGTATTTGTGTAATTGATTGTGCAATTTTTATACTATCTAAACTATTTGTTTCGTTTGATATTGAATTTTTAAAAATCCATGATTGCTTAATAAAATTATATTTTGTTAGCATCCAATCCTTTACCAATTTATCCTGTTCTATGGCAGAATCATTATCGGTAACAATAGGTATAATCAATGTATTTTTCACAAAACAAATTAAAATTATTGCTTTTTATATTTTCGTAAAAGTAATCCAATTCAATAACATAAAAACTATTTATATAAAAGATATTGCTTTAGGAAAAATAATTTTGTAATTTAATCAAGAAATTAACTGAAAAAAAAATTTTTTTTATGCTAAAATATATTGGAATTTTAGGTTTGATTTTTATCACTATATCCTGCTCTAGCGGTGAAAAAACCAGTATGGACACCTCAAATGTTTTAGTAGCTGTTGGGCCATTATATGAAGGTGTAAATACTGCAACGGGTGCTTTGGAAATTGATGCATTTTTACTCGAAAACACTAAAAAAAATCAAATTCAAAATGCTACTGTTTTATCCGTAATTTTAGATTCCGAAGGCAAAGAAATTCCAAATATCCAATCTCTTACTTTATTAATTACCTCATCTTCTTTTCCTATGCAAAAAATAGCATTTGCGGAAAATATAGAATGGAAAGAGGGAAAATTGGAACTAAAAATAGCTGCCGAACAAGAAAAATTAAACGAAATTATTCAAGATAAATCTGCTACTGTTGTAGTAGATTTTGATTTAAAAGAAGAATGGGAAGAAGATTTGAAATTAAAATGTTCAATTAACTGGGAAATCACTGTAAAATAATTTATTATGAGGACTTTAAAAAAAATATCGAGTATTTGTTTAGTGGCAATTGCACTAATTTTAGCATCATTTAGCGATAAAGTTCCAGCTGGAGATGAATTAATTGGAGTTTGGGAACCAAGCAACGGTAGAGTTAGAGTTAAAATTGATAAAATTGCAGATAAATATTATGGCAAAATTGTTTGGTTAAAGGAACCCAATGATCCCGAAACTGGGGAAGCCAAAACTGATAAAAATAATCCGGATGAATCCATGCGTAATGTGCCTTTAAAAGGATACCGAATGTTAAAAGATTTCGTTTATAAAAGCGATGGCGAATGGGTGGACGGCACTATTTACGACCCTTTAAATGGATCTACATACAGCTGTGTAATAAAATTAAAAGATGCCAACACCTTAGATATTAGAGGGTATATTGGGGTAAAAACTTTTGGACGTACTGATGTTTGGAAAAGAGTAGTTGTTCAAAAAAAATAAAGTTTTACCACTTAATTTTCCCTAGTATAAAAAATTTAAGTAAGTAACTTAACTTACACATTTAACAGTGTACACAAGGGTTTTTAGGTGGTAAAACTTAACGAATTTTTAAACTTAATTGCTACACCATGCGCTACTTAGTTTATTTGTTAGTTTTTATTTCTTTTACACTTACTGCCCAAGAGGAAGAAGAATACGATTATGATAATGTGCAATATGCTGGTGGAAGTGCTAAGGAATATGCCAACGCTAAAATTGTAGGCTTAAGTCCGGCTAAATTTGTACAAATAGCATGGGATATGCAAACGCCCTATACTATAGAAACTTCGGCACCAGGAAATTATGCGCCAGATAGTGATTGGGCAGCACAGCAAAAAGGAAGAGTAAATTACACTGGGGGATTACGTTTAAATGCAAATATTCCTATAATTTCTCGTAACAATATCATTTGGCAAGCTGGTTTTAATTATATGCAAACCAGTTTTAATATTATAGATATAGAAGGTGTAAATCCTGTTTTTTTAAACGAATTAAACAATAGAAGTTTACAAAATACAAGCTTATTTTCAACGGTATATAAACCTTTAAATGCCAAACAATTTTTATTGTTTCAAGGACAAATAGATTATAATGGAAATTACACCTTAAGTACTTTACACTCAATTAATTTAATAAAATATCAATGGGCTGCCATTTGGGGAAAACGCCCAAGTGATTACAAACAATGGGGCGTTGGATTATCAAGAACTTATCGTGTTGGGGCACTAAATTATATACCAGTTATATTGTACAACGCTACTTCCAAAAACCGTAAATGGGGAACCGAAATTTTATTTCCTGCAAGAGCTCATGGGCGATATAATTTTAGTAACAATAACTTAATTTTATTTGGATATGAACTAGAAGGCGGGAGTTATCATTTTAGAAATTTATCCGAAGGAAACAACAGTTTTGAGTTACGCCGAGGAGAAATTAGGCCTCGAATAGAATGGCAAAAACAATTAGTAGGTTACTTTTGGGGAAATGTACAAGTAGGTTCCCGTTTAGATTATAGTTTTATGGCAGATAATTTAAAAGATGGCAAAGAGTTTTACCGTGGTTTTTTTGGACAACAAGAAGTAACCCAATTTTCGTCCCTTGCAACATCAGCCTACTTTTTAATCGGAATCAGTTTTGTTAGTCCGTAAATTCATCAAAAGCAATACGAAAAATTATTTCACGCAAAGAGTTCTCAAAAATTAACGCAGAGATGCGCAAAGCATAAAACGTATGTAAAAACTTTGCGCCCTTTGCGATATTTCTTTGTGAGCTTTGCGTGAAATCTATCTGGTAAAGTTTAAAATAAACCGGAGGCGCGTAACATAAAATTGTGTAAATCGGTGTTTTTAACAAAAGGAGGTAACATTTCGCTTCCTGCACCATACATTCCTAGCTCTACAAAATCTGCCGAATGGTTTACACCTCCCCAACCAATGTTGTTGTACTTACCTTGGATTTCGGATAACTGGCGGAAAGGTAATTTATAAGGATTGTATTCCCCATCGTTTTCCATTGCTATAAAGAATTTTTGTAAAACTTGTGCATCCTCGTATTTTATTTTGCAATTAGATGCATACTGAATTCTATCAATTATTTGATTTAAAGAAGAATCACGCGTAATTCCCTTTAAAATCCATTCGTTGGATTGTTTAGCATTACAAGCTTCATTAAAAGTTTCGTTACAATTTTTAGCAGAAAATAACCCAGGGTTTGAGTTCCCATGATCGGTAGTAAAAATTACCAAAGTATCGGCGTTTTTATCTGCAAAATCCAATGCTACTTGCAATGCTTGATCAAAAGCATACTGATCGTTAATAATTGCAAAAGGGTCGTTTGCGTGAGCAGCCCAATCCACTTTTCCAGCCTCCACTTGCATTACAAAACCATTTTGGTTTTTACTTAATTTATCTATAGCAAAAGCTGTCATTTCTGCCAAAGTTGGCACATTTTCTTGTAATTCTTTATCCGAGTTTTGATCCACTGTATACGGCAAACCATCTTTATGAAAAACACCTAAAATAGGTTCTTTAGCGTTTTTTAATTTTAGTAACTCTCGTTTATTTAAAGCCACTTTTAATCCAGCATTTTTAAAATCTTGCAATAAATCTCTACCATCTTTTCTGCCAGATTTTTCGAAATCTTCCACACCACCGCCTAAAAGTACATCAAATTTTAAATTCAAATATTTATCGGCAATTTCTGTTGCGGCGCTTCTACTACTTACATTAACACAAAACGAAGCTGGTGTTGCATGTGTTATAGGCACAGTTGTTACACAACCCACTGCTTTACCCGCTTTTTTAAATTTAACCAAAATAGGTTCGTGAATTTCGCCATTAGGCCCAACATTAATACTGCCATTATTTACCCTTACACCTCCACCCCAAGCCGAACCCGCAGCAGCCGAATCCGTTACCAAAGAGTTGGCACTAGCAGTATCCATTAAAGCACGTTTAGCTAAATTTTTACGATACAAATGCAACCAAGTACTTTCCTTCCCCAACTTGCGCTGCATCATTAAATCGCATAAAGTTAAAGTGCCAATACTCATACCATCGCTAACCATAAATATGATATTTTTGGCAGTTTTTAAGGGCGCAACATCCGTTTTAGCCAAATTTTGTGCCTGAGTGCTACTTATAGTTAAAGGATTAACCACTAAAGAGCCTAAACCCAACAATCCTCCATTACGCAAAAATTTTCTTCTGTTCATAAACTTATTATTTTAATATTTCGGCACCTTTAAATTTACGACGTAATTTATCTGATATTTTCTCGAACAAACTTATTAAAATTATGGTGAATAATATCATAGCATGTGCATCTTGATACCGCAACATTTGCATTGCAATGTGGATTTCGTAGCCAATTCCACCACCGCCAAATACACCTAAACCTATTGCAGGACGTAAATTAATATCAAAAGTATAAAATAAATTTTCGAAACTTGAATATGAAATTATAATATAAAACGAGAAACAAATTGTTGGATTTAGAAACCGTTTGGTACATGCTTATGATAGCATTGATAATACAATTGTTTGGGCAATTTTAAAAAAGTATTTGAACCCATTAAAAATAGAAGTTGAAAAGATTATTAAAATAATTAGCTTTAAATACCAAAACCATTGATTTATCAAGAATAATCCTTCGAGAAGATTTTAAATATACACACCCAAAATTTAGCTCCTAGGATATACTTTGTAATTGTTATACCAATTGTATTTTAAAATTTACAATGGTTAATGCCGAAATTAGATTAAAAAGCTTATAAGAGTTTCGCGAATTAAAAACTTATTTTAACCTTTATTAGGTATTACCAACCCAAACAGCACAATTTCCCTAGGAAAAATTGTGTATTTTAAATATTTCCCAAAATTTAATTTGTTTCCAAATCTTTAACTCCTAATTCGTTTAAATACCATGTAACGTATTGTAAAATTTCATCTACATTTAAACAATCCACTAATGAAGAATCGTTGTTTAAAATATTATCGGAATTGGATTTCGAAAAGTGCTTAGTTCCTTCTAAATACGACGAGTAAAAATCTATTTTTTCGTTAAACTGTAAATCCAATTCGTTAAACCCTACAGCCGAGTTACTATACATTGGTTTTCCAGCTCCAACCATTTTAAAAATGGCATCCACCACAGTAATTGCTTTTGGAACACTTTTACTGGTTAAATGAAAAACTTTTTGAGTGGTGTTACTTAAACCAACTTTAACCGCTGCTTTGGCAACGTAATCCACAGGAACAACATTTACCAAAACATCCTTATCCATAATCAGTTTTATAGGATTATTTTCTAAATACTGTTTATCTGTTTTAGTTATTATATTTTTATACTGTACCAAACGCCTAATAAATCCATATAAACCACTAAAATTAAAAGCAAAGTAAGTTTTACTGTGACCTATAACTATACTGGGCCTAAAAATTTTAATTTCGAAACGATTTTCGGCTAAAATAATTTTTTCGGCAGCCAATTTACTTTGCTCGTAAATATTATTGCTTTCACTATTTTCCACTACCGTTTCTAAAATTTCGCCTGTTTTTTTTCCAACCACATAAGCGGTACTAAAATGATTAAATTTTTGGGTATTTAATTGATAAGCCAATTCCAAAATATTTTTACAACCTGCAATATTGATGTGGTAAATATCTTCCTTATATTTTTCGTCGTAATTTAACGACGCTGCAACATGCCAAAAATAATTTACCTTAGCAAACACCTGATTTTTAATCCTATCAAAGGAACTAAACAAATCCCCTTCTACAATTTTACATCTTTGCAAATCGCTAATAGAAATTAAGTTTTGATAGTTATATTGCACTATCAAATCTGTAATTAAATCCATAAATCGTTGCTGTGCCGATTTATTTTTTGTACTACGTACCAAACAATATATGTCGTCTTTGGTATGCATCAAAAGCTCTAAAACTACAGACGAGCCTATAAAACCAGTTGAGCCTGTAATAAAATGTGTTTGTTGGGAAAAGGATGGGGTACTTAAAGCGTTTGTAAACATTAAAATATTATATGAAGGTAAAATTACATTAAATATTTATCAACCCCATTATTTAACGTGTACATTTAAAATATTTGATTTAATAAAGGTGTAATTAACTTGTAATAAATACCACGGATTAGATTTTCAGGCAGAGACCGTTGAGATATGAGGCAAAGGAAAAATAGAATTAGAAAATAAAAAAGTCCTCTTTACGAAACTAAGCGAGAAATTTGCGCATTTTGCGAGAAATTTTAGTTAGTCTTTATATTTTTTCTAAACTCAATTTTTTGAGCTTCTCTTTCAAGTAGCAATTGTGCAATAATTTCGCCAGCAGTTTTATTTTGTGGATTTTGGGCTAAAGCTAATCTCACTTTTTGTTCGGACACATCTATTCTGTACAAAATACTTACTAAGTGATTAAAATTATGCAAAACTAAATCGTTTAAATACGAAGTTAAAAGAGCCATTTTTTCGGTATCCGAAGCACCATTTAATTCCTCTTGTAATTGCAATTTATCTACAATAAGTGATAGTGCTTTTTCCATAAATAAACTATTGTAATTATAAAACAAAAAAGCTTGTAGTTTCCTACAAGCTTTTAAGTGATCGCGAAAGGATTCGAACCTTTGACCGTCTGCTTAGAAGGCAGATGCTCTATCCAGCTGAGCTACGCGACCATTCGTTTTTAACTTTATGTTAAATCGGAGGGCAAAGATATTACTTTTATTTTTAATATTAAAAAAAATAGCGGTTTTTTTATTGCTTAGCTCCTGTTTGGCTTTTTTAAAGTACTACATTAATAATTTTGCCCGGTACTACAATTATTTTTTTAGGGGTTTTGCCTTCTATCCATTTTTGTGCATCGGGATGGTTTAGGGCTATTTGCTCTACTTCATTGGGTGGTAAAGTCAAATCTAACTCCAATGTAAACCTAGTTTTTCCATTAAACGAAACTGGATATTTAAACGTGTCTTCTTTTAAATAATCGGGATTAAAAACAGGGAATTTTGCTGTTGTGATACTTTGTGTATTGCCTAATTTTTCCCATAATTCCTCGCAAACAAAAGGTGCAAAGGGCGATAAAATTACTACCAAATCTTGTAAAATTATTTTGGAGGAGGTTTTTAATTTAGTTAATTCGTTTACACAAATCATAAAAGCACTTACACTGGTATTAAACGAAAAATTTTCGATGTCCTCTTGTATTTTTTTAATCGCCTGATGCATTACTTTTAATTCTTCTTTGCTAGGTTCGGTTTCGGTAACTCTCCAACCTTCGGGCGCATAAAACAAGTTCCACACTTTTTTGATAAAGCGGTTAATCCCATCGATTCCATTGGTATTCCATGGTTTACTTTGTTCCAAAGGACCTAAAAACATTTCGTACATACGCAAAACATCTGCGCCATAATCTGCCACAATTTGATCGGGATTTACAACGTTGAATTTTGATTTCGACATTTTTTCAACTTCCTCGCCGCAAATAAAATTATCGTTTTCAATATCAACATTATCATATTTATAAAATACATTATTCAAATAATAACCATATCTTGCAAGAAATACAGAATCTTTGAATTTATTACCAATTGGAGATCTCAAATATTCTTTGATGTTTAGAATATTATCTTCATTTACAAAATTAATATCTATATTAATTTTCTTAAAATCCTTATTCCCCAAATATTCTACTAAATCATGAGAATAAATAAATTGTTTTTCTTCTTCTCCTAAATAAAATGTATGTAAATCAGAAATATTTAAATAATTACTTGAAATTGAAGTTACATTTTTTCCTTTCAGATAAGCTTTTTTAGAATAACTAGTTATCATCCCCTGATTGATTAATTTTTTAAAAGGTTCGTCGAAATTAATACAGTTGATATCATATAAAAATTTACACCAAAAACGGGAGTATAATAAATGCCCAGTTGCATGCTCGGTACCACCAATGTATAAATCTACCTGATTCCAATATTTTGCCAAATCAACATCCACTAAAATTGTATCATTTTTAGGGTCCATGTAACGTAAAAAATACCACGAACTTCCTGCCCAACCTGGCATGGTGGTGGTTTCTAACGGATATTGGTTTTCCCAAGTCCAGTTTTCGGCTCTAGCCAATGGTGGTTCGCCTTCTTCGGTAGGTAAAAACTTATCTACTTCGGGTAAAATTAAAGGTAATTTATCTACCGGTACAGCATAGGGAATGTTGTTTTTGTAATAAATTGGAATGGGTTCGCCCCAGTATCTTTGTCGGCCAAAAACAGCATCTCGTAATTTATAATTGGTTTTGCTTTTTCCAATATTTTTAGCTTCAACTTGTTCTATAATTTTATTACTCGCTTCTTTAACTGTTAATCCCGTAATAAAATCCGAATTGATAATTTTACCCTCTTTGCTTTCGTAAGCTTCTTTTTCGATATTTCCGCCCTCTACAACAGGTAAAATGGGTAAATTAAATGTTTTTGCAAAAGCATAATCGCGCGAGTCGTGTGCAGGAACCGCCATAATTGCACCAGTTCCATAACTTGCTAAAACATAATCGCCTATCCAAACAGGTACTAAAGCGTTGGTAAATGGATGCACAACATAAGCTCCGGTAAAAACACCTGTAACGGTTTTAACATCGGCTAAACGTTCTCTTTCCGATTTATTTTTAGCATTTTGCACATAATTTTCTACCTCTAATTTTTGTGCACTACTTACTAATTGTTCCACCAAAGGATGCTCGGGTGCAACTACTAAAAACGACACGCCAAAAATAGTATCCGGTCGCGTTGTAAAAACCTCAATGACCTTATCTAAATTTTGAACAGAAAATTGCACACTACAACCTTTAGATTTTCCAATCCAGTTTTTTTGTGATTCCTTTAAACTATCTGTCCAATCTAAAGTATCCAATCCCGTTAACAAACGCTCGGCATAAGCGGTAATACGCATATTCCATTGTTTCATTAATTTTCGTTCCACAGGATGACCGCCTCGCTCACTTACCCCATTCACCACCTCATCATTCGCCAAAACAGTTCCTAAAGCCGCACACCAATTCACGTACGATTCGCCTAAATAAGCCAATCTATAATCCATTAACACAGCACTTTGTTCGGTTTCGGATAAGTTATTCCAATTGTGCGTATTGTTATTTTTAAAATCTTCAATTAATAGTTCAATACTTTCGGCCTTATTCGTTTTGGGATTATACCAAGAGTTAAACAGCTGAATAAAAATCCATTGTGTCCATTTGTAATAATCAGGATTACTGGTTCTAATTTCTCTGTCCCAATCAAAGCTAAAACCAATTTTATCTAATTGTTCGCGGTATCTATTAATATTTTCAACAGTTGTAATTGCAGGGTGTTGCCCAGTTTGTATCGCATATTGTTCGGCTGGTAAACCAAAGGAATCGTAACCCATTGGGTGTAAAACATTATATCCACACAATTTTTTATAGCGCGCATAAATATCCGAAGCAATATAACCCAGTGGATGGCCCACATGCAAACCCGCGCCTGATGGATAAGGAAACATATCTAACACATAACATTTTGGTGCGTTAGTAGAGGTTTGAGTTTCAAAAACCTTATTAGTTTTCCAGTAATTTCTCCACTTATTTTCGATATTATTGTGTTGGTATTCCATAACGATTTTTTAGATTTCCGCTAAAATAATAAGAAAATACTTTATCGCCATTCCCAACTAAAATTTTAGCTAAAAAAACGTATTAAATCAAACATATATCTCCTCAAACTTTTAATACAAAATATAGGACTTAAAAACTTGATTATAGACACAATTTTAAGTAAATAAATTTATATATTTGAATATTAAATATAAAAAAAAACTTTATTTAAATAATTGTAATTATGAAAGGAAACTTATTAAAAGTAGAGGATATAGAAAGTAGGATATTTAAATTTAGAGGAAAGCAAGTAATGTTGGATCGTGATTTAGCAGAGCTTTATCAAGTAGAAACAAAAGTACTTAATCAAGCAGTTATACCAATTGTATTTTAAAATTCGCTAGGCTCATTTTAAAATACAATTGGTATCATAAGGTTCTATTTCTTCATTTGATTTTTCAATAACTAACTGAAATATATTTGATATTTCCTCTCCAGAAATTGTTGAAAAAGTTTCATCGATTATAAATGCTACTCTGTAAAGAATTTGGTTTTTAGTTACAAAGTTATACGTATTGGTTATTTCATCAAAAACGTAATTATAATGGCTTTGCAAACTTAATTCCTTTATTTGTTAAGGATTGAATAGTAGTTTTCCCTTTGATATACGAACGAACAGCTTCTTTATCAGCAACTATTTTAGCAACTGATTTTAAAACTAATTCTTTATTAACTTCTTTGTTCATGTGGGAATTATTTTATTTTGTATTAATCATATAACACTGCTAGGTGTTTAAAAAAATTGTTTTTTTAAATGTATTGAATTAAAATTTTTAAATATTATACTAAATGTTTTAAAATTCGTTAAGTTCATTTTAAAGTACAATTGGTATAATACACAATTTCACCACGTTTTTTTTAACTTAAGTTTGATTAAATTTAGTACTTAATCCTCAAAACCTATTTCAAGCAAAGGCCGCAAAAGTAAACGCAAAGATTCGCAAAGATTTTTTACTTATTTATTTTGCATGAAATAAAAAAGCAGTTTTAAATCCCTTATTTACTCGTATTTTTTTCGTTAAAAAACTGTTTAAAGTAAACTGGTATAGGTGCTTTAAAAGTAATTTCTTTTTTGGTAAAAGGATGTAAAATAGTTAATTGCTCGGCGTGTAAACACAAACGTTTATAGCCTTTATCCTTTTTGCCATACACTTTATCGCCAACTATTGGATTACCTATATCGGCAAAATGAACTCTAATTTGATTTTTTCTTCCTGTATGTAATTTTATGTTTACCAAGCTGTAATCGATATTTTCTTTGATTACCTGATACTCGGTTTTGGCAAACTTAGCTTCTTCACTAGCTGTTTTAACCGAAAACACTTTAAACATTTTGTTTTCTAACAAATACGATTCAATAATTCCTTCCTTATTTTTAAGCTTTCCAAGCACTACAGCACAATAATTTTTTGTAAAATTTTCCCATTCGCTTTGTAAATATTTTTTTGCTTTTTCGCTTTTGGCAAAAACCAAAATGCCTGATGTATCTCTATCTAATCTGTGCACAATAAAAACACGTTCACGCGATTTGGAATTCCCTTTTTTAACATACTCATTCATTAAAAAATATGCGGTTTTTTCTTTTTCGTTCTCGGATGCCATCGTTAACAAACCGTTTTCTTTATGCACTACAATAATATCTTTATCGTCGTATAAAACCGTTAATCCTTTGGGTTGATATTTTTTGGAAGGTTTTTTAAATGGAAGTTCCATTAATTTTGGGAGATTGGTGAATAAAACGCTAAGGTAATTTAAAATTTGCAAAATTCAGTAAGCTAATTTAGGGTAAAAATTCATAGATGTTTCCGGGTAAGTTTTTAACCCATCCTGTAAGTTCTAAATTAAATAAATACGCACCTACTTGTTGTATGGGTTTTTGAAGGTGTAAAGCGATTAACTGCTGACTTAAATTTCCTTTTTGAGTAAGTAATTGTATGATTACTTTTTCATCGGGATGGAGTTCTTCCTGACTTTTAACCGCAACAATTTCCTTTTTAAACGAATTATTTTCCACCCAACCCAATTCGTTGAGTAATTGATTACCAGAGTTTAGTATTGTTGCTTTGTTTTTTTCGATTAAATAATTGCAGCCCAAACTAAACGTATCATTCATCCTTCCTGCTACAGCAAAAACTTCTCGTCCATAGGATGCCGCTATATCTGCTGTAATTAAGGCTCCGCCAGTTATTCCAGCCTCCACCACCACAGTAGCCACACTCATTCCGGCAACAATTCGGTTTCTCTTCGGAAAATTCTCTCTATCGGGATTTGTATTTATGGGGTATTCGGTTAACAAAGCTCCATACTCGGCTATTTGCGCTGCCAATTTACGATTACTTGCAGGATAAATTCTATCTAAACCATGAGCCAATACTGCTGTGGTAGGTAATTTATGGTGTAAAGCCGATTGATGCGCAATGGTATCAATTCCATACGCCAACCCACTAACAATATTTACTTGATGCGGTGCTAAAGATTCGCAAATACGATTTACCGAATACTCTCCATAATGCGACGATTTACGCGAGCCTATCACAGCCATATTTCTATCCGTATTTTTTAAGTTGCCCAACATAAACAACAAAAATGGTGCATCATAACAATCCTTTAATAAGGCAGGAAAATCGTCGCTATCATGCAATAAAACCTTTACTTTTTTTCTTTCGCACCACTCCAATTCGGTGTAAGCCTCCTCCAAAACATTTTTTTTAACCTGTGTATCCGATAACTTCTGAAGTAAATTTGAACCTATACCCGGTATAATTTTTAACTCCTCATAATCCGCCTCAAAAATTTTTTGCGCACTACCAAAATAATCCACCAATAACCTAGCAATAATATTACCAACACCATAAATCCTTGGCAAAGCAATCCTATATATCAACTCCATTGTATAATTTTAAAACAAAAATATAAATTTTAATTTAAAAACATAATAAATGTTTAATTTGATTTTTAATGGGTATTTTAAAATAATTTTTTGGTTTAATTAGAATTCCTTTGATATTACTCTACTGCTCTGATTTGCTTTGAAAATTGTATCTTTAAGGATTATACCGAATAAAGATTAAAATAAGCTTTTAATTCGTTAAACTCTTAAAAGCTTTTTAATCTAATTTCGGCATTAACCATTGTAAATTTTAAAATTCGTTAGGCTCATTTTAAAATACAATTGGTATTATTAGAAACTTCGAACTATTTCCATTTTGGAAACAATTGAGTCGATTTTAAATTCATTTTCAGATAGTATATTTTGATATGTTTATTTATCTAAATTAGTTCGGTATAATTTAAATTTTCGTTGTACTAGGAAGGGTAAAAACTATCTTTTTTAAAGTAGAGAATGTTTAGCATAATTGATGCTATAATTTAATTAATTCTTTTTTCTTTTTATTGTACGTTCTATTTGCTTTAAACTATCCAAATAAGCTTTTTCCACATCACTTAAGGTTTTAGCTTGATACTTCCTAAATTCTGTTTTAGCTTTTTCCTCTGCCTGAAATTGACTAATTTTTCCAGCATCAGATAAAATTTTCCGCCCTGTAGATTGCATAATTCTATCTAACTCTTCAATGTAATCTTTCATTCGCATTGGTTTTTGTTCAATTGCATTAATTTCCGCTAAATCAAAGTAAGCCGAAACCAAATTATTTAGCACTTTTAATTCTTCCACCTGCAAATAGTTTTTAGCAATTAGGGCTTCCGCCTGAGTTAGGTTGTGCTCCTTTAAAATTGCTTAAGCCTGCAAAAGGTTTTTCACAATCTACTCTAAAATAAATTACTTCTGCTGCAGTTTGTCCATGAGCGGCAAAATGCAGTTTGTTTTGCACAATTTTAAAAAACTTTATACTTTCTTCTGCTTTTGGATTATAATCAATAGCAGTAGCATATAAATCCAACACTTGGCGATACATTACTTTTTCACTACTTCTAATATCACGTATTGTATCTAGTAATTCTTTCCAATAGTTTCCGCCACCTAAGTTTTTTAATCTTTCACTATCAACAGTAAATCCTTTTATTAAATATTCTTTTAAACGCTGGGTTGCCCAAATTCGAAATTGTGTACCCTGTTGAGATTTTACTCTGTATCCCACAGAAATAATTACATCCAGGTTGTAATGTTTCACTTTTTTTTCTTGAGTTTTCCCTTTTATCGCTCCATGAGGAGTGGTTTGTCGGAAATCCCGACATACCACATCTTCCATTAATTCACCCTCTTTAAACACATTTAAAATATGTTCTGTAATGGTACTTCTTCCTTTTCCAAACAATTTTGCCATTTGTTCTTGTGTAAGCCAAACCATTTCCCCTTCAAATTTTACATCAATTTGAGTGGAATTATCTTTTCCTTGATATATGATGATTTCGTTCATGATTTTATTGTTGTTTATTTTGCACAAAGTTTAATCAATTTTTATTGCTTTTAAGTCAGTAATTTAAGTGCTAAAAACATTATTTTAATTACAGTTATAAATAGTTGAATTTATTGTATTTTTATCCGAAAAAACGAAGTTATTTAACTACAGCTGTTTAAATTACTTTAATTTTATAAATCACAAATATAAAATTTATATACAAGGATAATAATTTAATTACAATCAAGATAAAATTTAACTGTACAACTTTAAATTGCTTTCAAAATTGTATCTTTAAGGATTATTCGCAACTAATTTTAAGTTTTTACTAAGGGCTACTACGGTTGTGAATTGCTTTCAAAATTGTATCTTTAAGGATTATTCGCAACACCGTTATCTTTGTTCGCTTCGGTTGAAATGTTGTGAATTGCTTTCAAAATTGTATCTTTAAGGATTATTCGCAACCGGGAATTACCGCAGTTAATACAGGGACAAGTTGTGAATTGCTTTCAAAATTGTATCTTTAAGGATTATTCGCAACTTTTCGTAGCCACCAGCACATCTTTAGGCGTTGTGAATTGCTTTCAAAATTGTATCTTTAAGGATTATTCGCAACGAACCGTTTGAACTTATGATTTGGGAAGTAGTTGTGAATTGCTTTCAAAATTGTATCTTTAAGGATTATTCGCAACGTAACACCATTGCAAATTATAGAAAATGTAGTTGTGAAT
>Ga0209358_10000321_pt1 | contig 42820 bp, 38 predicted proteins | sample LauGreFa1BDMLBSN_2_FD_187574 | JGI IMG/M metagenome (GOLD analysis project Ga0209358, IMG submission 187574) | Freshwater lake microbial communities from Lake Michigan, USA - Fa13.BD.MLB.SN (SPAdes) (version 2) | ecosystem: Environmental > Aquatic > Freshwater > Lake | place: Lake Michigan, USA... | reverse complement strand
ATTGAGCATGCACTGGCAAAAGCGCGCATAGTCCGCCACGGTGCCGCCCAGGCCGCCGCCGCCCGACTCCAGGCGCGGTACTTCGGTCAAATCGATCAACTCCATAGGCGTGCCGCCATCGGGGTCGTGCGCAAAGGCCTGCGCGATGCGGTGCTGCTTTTCAGGGGGCACATAAAAAGCGGTATCCACCATGCCCAAAGGCGTCAGCACTTTTTCTTGTAGCAAACTGCCCAAAGTTTGGCCCGAGACCACCTCGAGCAGCGCGCCCAGCACATCGGTGGCGCGGCTGTATTCCCAAATACTGCCGGGCTCGAACATGAGTGGCATGCTGGCCAATAAATCAGCAAATTGCGCATTGCTATGGCCGCGCGTCGTGGTGCGCAACCCGGCTTCGTCATACATTTTTTGCACCGGCGATTGGCCCAAAAACTCGTAGGTCATGCCCGCCGTATGGCGCAGCAAGTCATACACCGTGATGGCCGCGCGGGGCGCGCGCAACTGCATTTGCCCGTTTTCCATATGCGCCACTTGCACCTTGGCAAAAGCAGGCAGGTAGCGCGCCACCGGATCAGTCAAAAACAAACGTCCTTGCTCCACCAGTTGCATAGTGGCTACCGACACCAAGGGCTTGGTCATGGAGTAGATGCGAAAGATGGCGTCCCGCGTCATGGCTGCGCCGCTGGCCGGGTCGCGCTGGCCTATCGCCTCGTGCAACACCACTTTGCCTTGGCGCGCAATTAGGGCTACCGCGCCAGGCAATCGGCCCTTGGCCACCTCGGCCTGCAAAGTGTCCAAGAGAAGCGCGCTGCGTGCCGGGTCAAAGCCCAGGGATGCGAGTGGTGCAGTGGGTAGCGGGTGCGATGCGGTCATACATACATTCTTGGTTTCAATGAGAAAAGTCATCTTGGTCAATGTGCCAAGTCGATACGAAAGAAGAACACTTGCAAGTGTGTCATGCGCAGACGGTTTGGAGTATGCAATTGCGCGGCGCCAGCGGATTAGCCGGCAGTTTTGTGACCCGCCGTGCTCCGAGCCAGTTCTTGCTCTTGCAACAAACGCCACATCACTTTGCCTGCCCCGCTTTTAGGCAGTGCGTCCAAAAACTCGACGTTGCGCGGTACTTTATAGACGGCCATATTCTCGCGGCACCAGTCGATGATGTCTTGCTCGCGCACCTGGCCTTTGTACGTGCCGCGCAGCACCACCATGGCTTTAACTGACTCACCGCGATAGGCATCGTGCGTGGCGATGATGCAGGCCTCTTGAATCGCGGGGTGGCGAAACATCAGCGCCTCCACTTCGGCAGGCCACACCTTAAAGCCCGAAGCGTTAATCATGCGTTTAAGCCTATCGGTCATGAAAAAATAGCCGTCTTCATCGACCCGGCCCAGATCGCCCGATCGGAAATACACATGCCCATCGACCTCGACAAACGCCTGTGCCGTGGCCTCGGGTCGGCGCCAATAGCCTTTAAAAATTTGCGGCCCGCGCATGATGATCTCGCCGGACTCGCCCACCGGCAATTGGCGCAGCGTGTCAGGGTCCACCACGCGCGCATCCACGCCGATAAAGGGAATACCCAAGCATTGCTGCTTGGGCGCATCGGGCGGGTTGCTGTGCGAAGGCGCTGCGGTTTCGGTCAGGCCATAACCTTCGGCATAGCGCAGGCCATATTGCTCTTGCAAACGCTGCGCCACGGCTTGCGGCATGGCCGCGCCACCGCCGCCGATATAGACCATGCTGGACAAGTCAAAACTATCCACGTTCGGGCTACCCAGCAGGTCGATCACCATGGTGGGGATATTGGTCCAGTGCGTCACGCGCCATTGCGCGATCAGGCGCGCGGCCAGTTCGCGGTCCCAGCGCGGCATCAGCACCATGGTCGCGCCGCAATAAATATTGGTGTGCATCAGGCTGACCATGCCGGTGATGTGGAACATGGGCACTACCATCAAAGTGGTGTTTTCCATGCTGCCATTGCCCCACATCGCGCTGCTGATGGCGTTGTGCATGATGCTGGCATGCGTATGCATGCAGCCCTTGGGCAGGCCGGTAGTGCCGCTGGTGTAGGGCAACACCGCCAAATCGTTCGGACCGACTTGCAGCGCAGACGGTGCATCCGTGCAGACCAGCGCGTCAGCCCAGGCATGTACCTGGCCACCACGCAGCGCAGGCATGGCATGGCGGGTGAGCAACCAATCGGCCCAGGCGGCGGGCGGCGCATCGTCACCCTCTGCCGGGTCAAAGGCGTCGGTGAAATGGCTGACCACCACATGCGCCAAGCCTTGGCCCGCTGGCAGGGCATTGCTGGCGGAGGCTAATTCACCGGCCAGGTCAGAAGTCGTCACCGCCACTTTGGCCTCTGGGTCCAGGATGTAGTGCTTGAGTTCCTCGGCCCGGTTCATCGGGTTGACCGGCACCACCACCGCATTGGCGCGCAGAATGCCGAAATGCGCGATCACCAATTGCGGGCAGTTTTGCATGAGCAGCACCACGCGGTCGCCGGGCCGCACGCCCAGGCCCTGCAAGTAGGCAGCAAAAGCTTCGGCATGCGCCATCAGCTGCGCGTAGTGGGTTTGCCGGCCAAAGAAGTTAATCGCAGTTTTGCCGGGATAACGCCGCGCGCTGGTGGCCAGGTTGTCCCATAAAGCGGTTTGCGGCGGGGTGATGTTTTTGGGCAGGCGTTTGGGCCAGAAGCGGTAATGGGCTTTGTCAACTGAATCTGCCATGCTTATCCCTTTTATGACGATCTCACTTCATTGTGGCGCAGACCCTGTGCGGCTGCAAAGATGGGCTGAAGATAAGCGGCGCAGCGCAGCATGGCAATGCGCGCTGTCACGCTTGGGACGGCCAGACGCTGCGACCTCAGAATTACCTTATTCTCCCCAGCGCAACTTTGTAAAGTTATATTCGCGCGGTGGGGCACAATGGCGGCTCCGCTTCCCTAGCGCTGTCAGGCCCACAACCCTGGAGCATCCCCCGTTTTTTTGGAGTGTTCACTATGAAATTCAAACCCGTCCACGGCCTTGGCGCTGTATTTACTCTGGCTGCAATACTGGCCGCTGCACCCGCGCATGCAGGGAAAACCCTAGATGCCATCAAGGCACGCGGCCAAGTCATTTGCGGCGTACACACCGGCCTGGCTGGTTTTAGCGCAGCAGATTCCAATGGCAAATGGTCTGGCATCGATGTGGACATCTGCCGCGCCGTAGCCGCCGCCACCTTGGGCGACCCGGAAAAAGTCAAATTTGTACCGCTGACCGCGCAAGCGCGTTTTGCAGCGGTGCAGTCCGGCGAAGTCGATGTGCTCTCACGTAACACCACCTTCACCCTGACCCGTGATGCCTCCATTGGCCTGAGCCAAACCGCCGTGGTCTATTACGACGGCCAGGGCTTTATGGTGCCAGTCAAGAGCAAGATCAAGAGCGCCAAACAGCTCAAAGGCCAGACCGTGTGCGTGCAATCGGGCACCACCACCGAGAAAAACCTCACCGACTTTTCTAAAGCCAATGCCTTGAACATCAAACCCGTGGTGTTTGAAAAGCTCGATGCCGTGGAAGGTGCTTACTTCTCAGGCCGTTGCATCGCCTACACCACCGACGCGTCCGGCCTGGCTTCGGTGCGTAACAAGTCTGCTAAAAATCCTGCTGACCACCTGATCATGCCCGAGCTGATTTCCAAAGAGCCCTTAGGCCCGATGGTGCGCCGCGGCGATGACGAGTGGACCGCGATTGTGAAGTGGACCATCTACGGCCTGCTGGAAGCCGAAGAAAACGGTGTGACCCAAGCCAACTTGGACGACCTGAAGGCCAATAGCAAAGACCCCATCGTTGGACGCATTTTGGGCACCACCGAAGACACCGGCAAGCTGCTGGGCTTGGAGAAAGAGTGGCTGGCCAATGCCATCAAAGCCACCGGCAACTACGGCGAGATTTTTGAGCGCAATGTCGGTCCCAAATCAGCCCTGCAATTGCCACGCGGCCTGAACAATTTGTGGAACAAAGGCGGCATCCAGTACGCTCCACCCATCCGCTAAGCTAGCGGGCCGCATGCGGCCTAGCACAGACCCAAGGGCAGTTGCACATTAGCTTGCACTGCCCTTTTTCTGTAACAGGCCCGTGTAAAACCTTCTAGGTAGTAACCCACTTTTGTATGAGCGCAGCACCCACACCGCCCGCAAAAAACCGCTGGTCCTGGCGCAGCCAGGCCTTTCGCGCGCTGGTGTACCAAGTGCTGGCGGTGGGCGTGATCGCGCTCATTGTTTGGTTTTTGGCGCACAACACCGCCACGAATATGCGCCAGCGTGGCATCCAAAGCGGTTTTGGATTTTTGCTGGGCACGGCCGGATTTGACATTGGCGAGAGCCTGTATGCCTTTGATTCTGGCGAGTCCTATTTGCAAGCCTATCTGGTGGGTGTCACCAATACCTTGCGCGTCGCCATTTTGGGCATGGTGCTGACCACGCTGTTGGGCACCTTGCTGGGCATAGGGCGCTTTTCGCGTAATGCTTTGGTGCGCGGCCTATGCCGTATGTACGTAGAAATCTTCCGCAATATTCCGCTGCTGCTGCAACTCTTGATGTGGTATTTGTTTTTTACCGAAGTGCTGCCTGCTGCCACCGAGGCCTGGACGCTGGGGCCGCTATTCCTGAGCAAAGGCGGGCTGAACTTTCCGATTCCGGTATGGGCCAGCGGCCATGCCTGGGCGGCTTGGGGGCTGCTGGCGGGTGTGTGTGGAAGCTGGTTGTGGCGTGGCCGTGCGCGGCGGCGTTTTGAAGAGACAGGCCAGCCGCAGAGCATGTTTTGGGCGCCGCTGGTCTGGGTGTTTTTAGGTACCTTCGTTGGCTGGTTGGTGGGCGGTGCGCCTACCGAGATCAATGCACCCATCAGGGGCGAGTTCTCCATTGAAAATGGCGGCGCACTGACGCCTGAATTTTTAGCGCTGCTGGTAGGTCTGACAACTTACACCGCTGCTTTTGTGGCCGAAGTGGTGCGCGGCGGCATCCAGTCGGTCTCGCTGGGCCAGGTCGAGGCGGCTAGCGCGCTAGGCCTCTCGCAAGGCCAGAGCATGCGGCTGGTGATGTTGCCGCAAGCGCTGCGCGTCATCATTCCGCCCATGACCAACCAGTACCTGAACCTGACCAAAAATTCTTCGCTGGCCGTGGCGATTGGTTACCCGGATGTGGTCTCGATTGCCAACACCGCCATCAACCAAACTGGCCGCGCGGTGGAATGTATTGCGCTCATCATGCTGGTGTACCTCAGTACCTCACTGCTCACCTCCTTGTTCATGAACTGGTACAACGCGCGCGCCGCGATCAAAGAGCGTTAAGGACAAAGCACCCATGTCCACCTTCAACGCCATCGCCCCCCGCCCGGCCCCGCAGTCCAATAGCGGGCCTGTGGCCTGGTGCAGAGCCAATTTATTCCATGACTGGAAAACCAGCGCCGGCACGCTGCTGATCGGGCTGATTTTGGTGTGGCTGCTGCCGCGCTTCTTTCAGTGGGCGATTACCAACGCCGTGTGGTACGGCAATTACGACACCTGCCATGCGGCCAGCGGCGCTTGCTGGGCGGTGGTGCGGGAGAAGTTTCGTTTTATTTTGTTTGGCCGCTACCCACATGCGGAGCACTGGCGCGCTCTTCTCTGCACCGCCATGTTGCTGGGCCTGATTTTGGCTAGCTGCACCCGCGCGTTTTGGCGGCCCTGGTTGGTAGCTCTGTGGGTGGGCGTATTGGTGTTGTACTTAGCGCTGATGCGCGGCGGCTTTGCTGGGCTGCGCTTTGTAGAGACCGATTTGTGGAGCGGCCTGCCCCTCACCATTTTGTTGGCTTCGCTATCCATGGTGATGGCTTTCCCGATTGCGGTGTGCATCGCGCTGGGGCGGCGCTCGGGCATGCCGGCGATACGTAGTTTGTGTACTGTCTATGTGGAACTGATTCGCGGCGTGCCGCTGATTTCGGTGCTGTTTATGGCCTCGTTTATGTTTCCGCTGTTGATGCCGCAAGGCTTCAACATCGACGTGCTGATCCGCGTACTGGCGGGCATCACCTTGTTTGCCGCCGCCTATATGGCCGAGGTGATTCGCGGCGGCTTGCAAGCCATTCCTAAAGGCCAGATTGAAGCGGCCGCCACGCTGGGGTTGAGCTACTGGCAAACCCAGCGCATGATTGTGCTACCCCAAGCGCTGGCCATGGTGGTACCAGGCATCATGAACAACTTTATCTCCACCTTCAAAGACACCTCGCTGGTGGCTATCGTGAGCCTCTACGAACTGACCGGCGCCATGGGTATGGCGATGAACGCCGAAGCCGATTGGCGTCCCTTCCGTATCGAAGGCTACTTGTTTATCGCCCTGATTTATTTTGTGTTTTGCTACTCGATGTCGCTTTACAGCCAATGGATTGAAGCGCAAGTGAACAAAAGCAAACAGCGTTAAGGACAGCCATGACCGAGCCCATCATCACCTTCGACAAAGTCAATAAATGGTATGGCAATAACTTCCATGTCTTGCGCGACATCGACTTGCAAGTGGGCGCGGGCGAGCGCATCGTGGTGTGCGGTCCGTCGGGCTCGGGCAAATCGACACTCATTCGCTGCATCAACCGCCTGGAAGAACACCAGCAAGGCCGACTAGTGGTTGATGGCGTGGAGATCACCGACGACCTGAAGGCGATAGACGATGTGCGCAAAAAAGTGGGCATGGTGTTTCAGCAGTTCAATTTGTTTCCACACCTCACCGTTTTAGAGAACCTGACGCTCTCGCCCATGTGGGTGGGCCGCATGCCCAAAAAAGAAGCCGAAGAAAAAGCCATGGAGCAACTGCGCCGCGTGCGTATTGCCGAGCAGGCGCTTAAATACCCGCTGCAATTGAGCGGCGGCCAGCAGCAAAGGGTGGCCATTGCCCGCGCTTTGTGCCTGACGCCTAAAATCATGCTGTTCGACGAGCCGACCTCGGCGCTGGACCCCGAGATGATTAAAGAGGTGCTCGATGTCATGATCGAGATGGCCGAGCAAGGCATCACCATGGTGTGCGTGACGCACGAAATGGGTTTTGCCAAGGCCGTGGCCGACCGGGTCATCTTTATGGACGAGGGCCAGATCGTGGAACAAAACACGCCCGAGGCGTTTTTCAACAACCCGCAAAGTGAGCGCAGCCGCGACTTCCTGTCCAAAATACTAGGCCATTGATTTGAACCACATCCCCCGCACCGAGGACCTTGCCGCATCTACTGCCAGCGCACCCGCCTTCAGCCAAACCGAGTTTCGCCAAGCCCTGGGCCAGTTCGCCACGGGCGTCACCGTAGTCACCGCGCGTAGCGATAGCGGCGCCTTGGTAGGCCTGACGGTGAACTCGTTTAACGCGGTCTCGCTGGACCCGCCGCTAGTGCTCTGGAGCCTGGGCCAGCGCTCGGCGTCCATGGCGGTGCTGGGCAATTGCACGCACTACGCTATCAATGTGCTGGGCGCCGAACACCAGGCACTGGCCATGCAATTTGCTACCAAAGACATAGACCGGTTTGCTGGCGTGGCCTGGCACGCGGGCGATTACGACTTGCCTTTGATCGACGGTGCGGTCGCCACCTTCACCTGCTTTAACCGCAGCCGCTATGCCGAAGGCGACCATGTGATTTTTGTGGGCGAAGTCGAGCGCTGCGCCCACCGCGACGCCGCCGTGCCGCTGGTCTATCACGCCAGCCAGTTTTTTAGTAGCGGCTTGCGTTAAGCATCTTCACGCTTTTCCCGCGCTATGGACCGCAAGGAACACCTAGACGCCTTTGCCATTGGCCTCTTGATCGTGTGCTGCGCCTTTTGGGGCTTTCAGCAAGTGCTGGTCAAAGCCACGCTGGCCGACCTGCCGCCGGTGTTTCAAGCGGGAGTGCGTTTTGTCGGCACCACCGTGGTCTTGTGGATGTGGTGCCGCTGGCGCGGTATTGCGCTTTTTGAACGCGACGGCAGTTTGTGGCCTGGCCTCTTGGCCGGTTTTTTGTTCTCTATGGAATTTTTCTGCTTGTTTACTGGCTTGCAGTACAGCGCCGCCTCGCGCATCACGGTTTTCTTATACACATCGCCCTTGTGGGCCGCGCTGGCGCTGCATTGGTTTGTCGCGTCCGAGCGTTTGCGCGCGGTGCAATGGCTGGGCCTGCTGATGGCGTTTTGCGCCGTAGCCTTTACCCTGCGCGAGGGCTTTATTGGCGGCCAGACGGCGCTGCAACATTGGGGCGATTTGCTAGGCATAGGCGGCGGCATTGCCTGGGCGCTGACCACGGTCACCATCCGCACCACCGTGCTCAGCCGCGTGGGGGCTGAAAAAATGTTGTTCTACCAAGTAGCGGCCAGCGCCGTGGTGCTGCCGCTACTGTCCTGGAACATGGGAGAAGTCTGGTCCTGGCCCTGGAATTTCAGCCACTTCGCCATGGGCTCGCTGGTCTTGCAAACCCTGGTGGGCGCCTTTGCCAGCTACTTGTCGTGGATGTGGCTGCTCAGCCGCTACCCGGCCAGCAAACTCGGCGCCTTCGCCTTCTCCACGCCACTGTTTGCGCTCCTGTTTGGCGCGCTGTGGTTGGGGGAGGAAATTACCTTGTCGCTGCTAGGCGCGCTGGCGATGGTGTTTGTGGGGATTTCGCTGGTGAATCGGCGTAAGCCTGTGGGAGGGCAAGAAACTGCTTCCTAAGCGCTCAGGGTGTCGGCTGACTGCACCAAACAGTAGCGTGGTCACGGATAGTTGCATGAACTTCAACCCGTCATTGCGCGGCCACAGGCCGCAGCAATCCATGGCTTCATGCTTTGAAGAAAAGTACGTCACGCCCGCATGGATCGCCACGCCGCTGCGCGCCTCGCGATGACGCTTTTTGCAGATCTAGCTTTTGCTCATGCCAGCCCAGCGCGCTTGCGCAATTCAAACTTTTGAATCTTGCCAGTCGATGTTTTGGGGATAGCCTCAAACCGAAAATCGCGCGGCACTTTGTAGGCGGCCAGCAGGGATTTGCAATGCGCCAGCAAGTCTGCGGCGCTGACGCTGGCGCCTTCTTTCAACTCCACATAAGCCACCGGCGTTTCGCCCCATTTTTCGTCGGGCTTGGCGACGACGGCGCAGGCCATGACGGCGCTGTGGCGGTAGAGCGCGTCCTCCACTTCCAGCGAGCTGATGTTCTCGCCACCGGAGATGATGATGTCTTTGCTGCGGTCTTTGATCTTGACATAGCGGTCTGCCTCCAGCACCGCCAGATCGCCGGTATGGAACCAGCCCCCGGCAAAGGCTTCGGCTGTAGCCTTGGGGTTTTTCAGGTAGCCCTTCATCACGATATTGCCGCGAAACATGATCTCGCCCATAGTCTGTCCATCGGCCGGCAACTCTTGCATGCGCTCGGGGTCCATCACCGTCATGCCTTCTTGCAGCGGGTAGCGCACGCCCTGGCGCCCGTTGAGACGGGTTTGCTCGGACGCGGTTTGCGCGGCCCACGCGGTGCGCTTGGCGGCTACCGAAGCCGGACCATAGACTTCGGTGAGGCCATAGACGTGGGTAATGTCAAAACCGATATGGGCCATGCCTTCGATCATGGCCGCAGGCGGCGCCGCACCGGCCACCATGCCGCGCACGCCATGGCTAATGCCCTCGCGCAAAGCGGCAGGCGCGTTGATCAAGAGGTTGTGCACGATGGGCGCGGCGCAGTAATGGTCCACGTGGTGTTCGCGGATGGCCGACAAAATCGGTGCGGCCTCTACTTTGCGCAGGCAGACATGCGTGCCCGCTTGCATGGCCACCGTCCACGGAAAGCACCAGCCATTGCAGTGGAACATAGGCAGCGTCCACAAATACACCGGAAACTGCGGCATGGTCCAAGTGCTGGCATTGCACACGGCGTTGAGGTAAGCACCCCGGTGGTGGGTGACCACGCCCTTGGGGTCGCCGGTGGTGCCTGAGGTGTAGCTGACCGCAATCGCATCCCATTCGTCTTGCGGGCCGGGCAAAACGCTTAAGGGTTCATGCGCGGCAAGCCAGCTTTCGTATTCCAGCGTGCCTACGCGCTCGCTGCTCCCGGTCCATTCGCTGTCGCAAATATCGACCACCAGCAACTTGCGCCCGTGGGTTTCGCGCAAGATGCGCAGCGCTTCGCGCATAACGCCGCCAAACTCGCTGTCGGTCAACAACACGCTGGCTTCGCAATGGTTCATTTGCCAGGCCAGCAGGGCCGGGTCCAGGCGGGTGTTCAGGGTGTTGAGCACGGCGTTGAGCGCAGGCACCGCGTAATGCGCCTCCAGCATTTCCGGCGTGTTGGACAGCATGGCGCTAACGGTGCTACCGCGCACCACACCGCTGGCGCGCAAGGCCGCTGCCAGGCGCGCACTGCGCTCGCGTGTTTGCGCCCAGGTGTAGCGGCGCTGACCGTGAATCACGGCTGGCAAGTCGCCAAACACCTCGGCGGTGCGCTCCACAAAACTCACCGGCGACAAGGCCACGAAATTGGCCGCGTTTTTGTCCAGGCCTTGGTCAAAGATGGATGTCATGGCAGTCCTTTCAAACAATGTGCCACGGCGGTGGCGCGCGGCCTATCGGCATTGCAACTGTGAGGCTTGGTTCGCATTGGCCCAAGTCCTATCATTGCCAGCGCACCGAAGCAATCCAGTGCGCCTTGTGAATGCGGTACTTACGGATCGCCACGTCGCTGCACTCCTGCCGATGACGCACTTATGCAGAGCTTCGTCAATGGAAAACTATTTAAGCGCTTTGTAGCGCATGCGCTTGGGTTTGGCACCCTCTTCGCCAAGACGTTTTTTCTTATCGGCTTCGTACTCTTGGTAGTTGCCGCTATAAAACACCCACTGGCTGTCGCCCTCGCAGGCCAGGATGTGGGTGGCAATACGGTCCAAAAACCAGCGGTCATGGCTGATCACCATCAGCGTGCCCGCAAACTCCAAGAGCGCGTCTTCCAGGGCACGCAAGGTTTCCACGTCCAGGTCGTTAGACGGTTCGTCCAGCATCAGCACATTACCGCCCGCAATCAGCGTTTTGGCCAGGTGCAAGCGTCCGCGCTCGCCGCCCGAGAGCATGCCGACTTTCTTTTGTTGATCCGCACCGTTGAAGTTAAAGCGTCCGCAATACGCACGGCTGGCCATTTGGAATTTACCGACATTCAAAATATCCAAACCGCCGGACACGTCTTCCCACACGGTTTTGTCGTTGGCCAATTCGTCGCGGTGCTGATCGACAAAAGCCATCTTCACCGTCTGGCCAATCTTCACCTCGCCCGAATCGGCTTTTTCGCGTCCGGCAATCATTTTGAACAGCGTCGATTTCCCTGCGCCGTTGGGCCCGATGATGCCCACGATAGCACCTGGCGGCACTTTGAAACTCAGGTTGTCGATCAGCACGCGGTCGCCGAAAGACTTGGTGACGTTGACAAACTCGATCACTTCCTGGCCCAGGCGCTCGGCCACGGGGATAAAGATTTCGTTGGTCTCGTTGCGTTTTTGGTATTCAAAGTCGCTCAGTTCTTCAAAGCGGGCCAGACGCGCTTTGCTCTTGGCTTGGCGGGCTTTGGGGTTTTGGCGTGACCATTCCAGCTCTTTCTTCAAAGCCTTAGCGCGTGCTTCCTCGCCTTTTTGCTCAGCCTCTAATCGCGCTTGCTTTTGGCTCAGCCAGTCGCTGTAATTGCCTTTGTAGGGGATGCCCGAGCCACGGTCCAGCTCCAAAATCCATTCGGCCGCGTTGTCCAAAAAGTAGCGGTCATGGGTAATGGCCACCACGGTGCCGGGGTAGCGCTGTAAAAACTGCTCCAGCCAGTCCACCGATTCGGCGTCCAAGTGGTTGGTCGGCTCGTCTAGCAGCAGCATGTCGGGCTTGGACAGCAGCAAACGGCACAAGGCCACACGGCGCTTTTCGCCACCCGAGAGCACCCCGATATTGGCGTCCCAAGGGGGCAGGCGCAGTGCGTCGGCGGCGATCTCGAGCTGGTGCTCAGAGTCGGTGCCGGCGGTGGCAATGATGGCCTCGAGCTCGGCCTGCTCGGCGGCCAGGGCGTCAAAGTCGGCGTTTTCTTCGCCGTAGGCGGTATAGACCTCTTCTAGGCGGGCTTTGGCGGACATGACCTTGCCCATGCCCGCTTCCACGCTTTCGCGCACGGTTTGGGTCGGGTCCAACTGCGGCTCTTGGGGTAGGTAGCCGATATTCAGGCCAGCCATGGGAATGGCCTCGCCCTCGATCTCCTTGTCAATGCCGGCCATGATTTTGAGCAGCGTGGACTTGCCCGACCCGTTGGTGCCCAGCACGCCGATCTTGGCGCCGGGGAAAAAGCTGAGCGAAATGTCTTTAAGAATATGACGCTTGGGCGGCACGATCTTGCCGACGCGGTTCATGGAGAAAACGTATTGGGCCATTGCGGTGGGTGTCTATCAGAGCTAATTGGGGAAAGCGCCCATTATCGACGCAGCGCGCCGGGGGCTGGCCTCATGCGCCGGGGGCCGCAAATGCCCCGCCAACACAACGTGCGACAATGCGCCGGTCTGCGGAGCTTCAGTTGCCCGCAGCGCCAGCACCATGCTGGGGACTGCCCTACACGTCGGCGTCCCGCCCTTTGAACCTGCCTGCCTTTGACTGACCGCACACCACCATCCCGTGCGGAACGGCCGGTATGTATGCACCCTCGGGTGCTTCTGTATGAACTTCGATGAATTGAATCTGGCGCCCGCCATCCTGAAAGCCGTGCGCGAGCAAGGCTACGAAACGCCCACCGCCATCCAGGCGCAGGCGATTCCCTTGGTCTTGGCCGGCCACGACCTTTTGGGCGGCGCCCAAACCGGCACTGGCAAAACCGCTGCTTTTACCCTGCCCATCCTGCAACGCCTGTCCACCACCGAGGCGGCCACCAACAAATTTGGTGGCGTTGGCATCCGCGCCTTGATGCTCACCCCCACGCGCGAACTGGCCGCGCAAATTGAAGAATCCATCCGCACCTACGGCAAGTACTTAGAGTTGTCCAGCACCGTCATCTTTGGCGGCGTAGGCATGAACCCGCAAATTGCCAAGCTCAAGCGCGGCGTGGACTTGCTGGTAGCCACCCCGGGCCGCCTGCTGGACCTGCACCAACAAGGCATGCTGGACCTGGGCCAGGTACAAATTTTGGTGCTGGACGAAGCCGACCGCATGCTTGACATGGGCTTTATCCATGACGTGAAAAAAGTGCTGGCCCTGGTGCCGCGCGACAAGCAAAGCCTGCTGTTCTCAGCCACCTTTAGCGACGAGATTCGCGACCTGGCCGCCACGCTACTCAAGGACCCACAAAGCGTGCAAGTGACCCCGCGCAACACCACGGTGCAGCGCATCAACCAGATCATCCACCCGGTGGGGCGCGGCAAGAAAAAAGCCTTGCTGGCACACATCATCAACAGCCAAAACTGGAGCCAGGTGCTAGTCTTTACCCGCACCAAATTCGGCGCCAACAACGTGGCCGAATTCCTCGAGAAAAACGGTGTCAGCGCCATGGCCCTGCACGGCAATAAAAGCCAGGCCGCGCGGACCCAGGCGCTGGCTGGCTTCAAGAGCGGCGATGTGCGCGCACTGGTTGCCACCGACATTGCTGCGCGCGGTATCGACATCGACGAATTGCCGCATGTGGTGAACTATGAAATCCCCAACGTCAGCGAAGACTATGTGCACCGCATCGGCCGCACCGGCCGCGCTGGCGCCGATGGCACCGCCATCAACCTGGTCTGCATGGACGAAGAAGGCTTTATGCAAGACATCGAGCGCTTTACCAAGCAGCACCTGGAAGTGCAAGTCATCCCCGGCTTTGAACCCGAGCCGGGCGAGCGCGCCGAGCCCATCGCCATGGGCCGCCAAACCATTTGGGGCGGCGCAGGCAAGCCACCCAGCCGCGATGTGATGCAGGCGGCGGCTAAAGCCGCCCGGACAGAAATGCTGCAACGCGTACGCGAAAAGAAAAGCACCGGTGGCCCTGGCGCCGGTCCGCGTGGGCCGCGTAACGGCCCGGGCAATGGAAACGGTAACGGCCCCGGCAATGGCACGCGCAACGGGCCTCCGCGCCAAGGCGCAGGCCGCAACGGCCCGCACCGCCCGCCGCGCGACCCTGGCTATCCGCGTGACGCTGGCTTTCCCCGCGATGCCGGATTCCCGCGTGACGACGACGGCCCCATGGCCCACGAAGACCAGCCCCCGCGCTCACACGATGCGCGCGCGCACCAGAACCGCAATCCGCTGGCCAACCCCACGATGAAGAATTTCCCCAGCGAGCCACGTGTACCGCGCGCCCCTGGCGGCCAACCCGACCCGATGCGCACCAGCGTGGACATGATGGCTGAACGCGGCGCACGCCGTGGCGGCGGTGGTGGCTACCAAGGCAAGCGCCCGAATGGCGGTGGAGGCGGCGGCGGTGGCGGCGGTTTTGGTGGCGCACCTGGCGGCTTTGGCGGCGGACCACGCCCCGGTGGCCCGCGTGGCCGTGGCGGTCCAGGCGGTGGAAACCGCGGCCCGGCGCGCTAAGCTTTCCAAAGCTATCCAAGCACTGCGCGGTGCGGGTCTAATGTGGAATACAGTACGGTGACTCGAAGTCTTCGTACTTCGGTAGAAAGAACCCCACGCCATGAACCACCCCAAAGCAGAAATATCAGCCGCAGGCCAAAGCGACCTGCGCCACCACCTACACCCCTACACCCAACTGCGCCAGCTAGAACAAGACGGCCCGCTGGTCATCGTGCGCGGCGAAGGTGTGCAAGTGTTTGACGAACATGGCAAAGCCTACATCGAAGGCATGGCCGGTCTGTGGTGCGCATCGCTGGGCTTTTCGGAAAAGCGCCTGGCCGAGGCGGCCTACAAACAGATGCTGACGCTGCCCTACTACCACTCGTTTTCGGGCAAGGTGCCAGGCCCCGTCACTGAGCTGGTGGAAACATTGGTGCGCTGGTCGCCTATCCCGGGTGCGCGCTTGCTGTTTGCCAATTCAGGTTCCGAGTCCAACGACACCGCCTTCAAACTGGTGCGCTACTACAACAACGCCAAAGGCCGCCCGCTTAAGAAAAAAATCATTGCCCGTGTCAAGGGCTACCACGGCGTCACGGCCGCTGCGGCCTCTATGTCCGGCCTGGGCAGCATGCACCAGAACTTTGACCTGCCGCTGCCCGGCATTGTGCGGGTCAGCTGCCCCCACTTTTATGGCTTTGGCCTGCCTGGTGAAACCGAGGCGGATTTCGTGACTCGGCTGTTGAAAGAATTGGAAGACACCATCTTGCGCGAAGGGCCGGACACCGTAGCCGCCTTCATCGCCGAGCCGGTGCAAGGCGCAGGTGGCGTGATCATCCCGCCGCCCGGCTACTTTGCCGGCGTGCAGGCGCTGCTCAAAAAATACGACATCCTGTTTTTGGTGGATGAAGTGATTACCGCCTTTGGCCGCCTGGGTAAAAACTTCGGTACCGAGGTGTACGACCTCAAGCCCGACATGGTGACCGTGGCCAAGATGCTGACCTCGGCCTATGTGCCCATGTCCGCGCTCTACGTGTCCAACGAAATTTACCAAGCCATTGCCGATGCCAGTGCCGAAATCGGCGTGTTCGGCCATGGTTACACCTACAGCGGCCACCCGCTGGCCTGCGCCGTGGCACTCGAAACGCTGCGCATTTACGAGAGCGACCACATTCTTGCGCATGTGCAAAAAGTGGCCCCGCGTTTGCAACAAGGCATTCAGGCCTTCAAAGACCATCCGCTAGTAGGCAACGCCCGCGGCTTGGGCCTGATCGGCGCTATCGAACTGGCCGCTGACCCGGCGAACCGCACGCCCTTTGACCCCAAGCGCGGCGTAGGTGCTTATTTGGTAAAGCGCGCACAGCACCACGGCTTGATTCTGCGGGTGTTGATGGGCGATGTCATCGCCTTCTCACCGCCCTTGATCATCACCGAAGCCGAAATCGACACCATGCTGGCGCGCGCGAAGCTGGCGCTTGACGACACCCTGGCATGGGTGCGGGGCGGCTAAGCCGCGCGCACAAACAAAGTCACGAGCGGGTCCGGCCCCACCTGGCGGCTCCAATGGCCGTGTACTTGCGGATCGAAAGTGGCACCCTCGGGCAGCAGGTCAGCGCTGAAAAAATGCTGGCCTGGTACGAACACCCGCGAGATACCGCCTTGCAGGCCGATTTCCATCTGTCCGCCCAAAATAAACACCCATTGCGGGTGCGTGGTGCAATGAAAACTGCTGCGAAAACCCACCGGGCTGTGGCGCAGCTGGTAGCCGCCGCTGGTAAATAATTCGGACAGCATGGACTGCGGCGTGCCCTGCGCCAGGGGCAGCGGCTCTTGCCGAAAACGCGCCCGGCCATCGCTGTCGGTAAACAATACTAAGCGGGTAAAAACTGACATCCATCGTCCTCGGTTGGGGGGCACAAGGCCAGCGCGCTTTGCATGCTCTAGGCGGCCGTCACAAAAGGCTTCCATCGTCCTTGGTTGGGCGCTGGCCGTGTCGGCACAAGGCAGCGCGGCGTCGCCAGCGGCGCACCATTATGGGCGGGCGCTGAGGCACAATGCCCGCCATGCGAATCCTCCACACCATGTTGCGCGTTGGCAATCTCCAGCGATCTATCGATTTTTACACCCAGGTGCTGGGCATGAAGCTCTTGCGCACTTCGGAAAACCCAGAATACAAATACACCCTGGCCTTTCTGGGCTACGGCAGCAACCCGGACCATGCCGAGCTGGAGTTGACCTACAACTGGGGCGTCGAGTCCTATGACATGGGCACGGCCTACGGCCATGTGGCCCTGGGCATGAGCGATATTTATGCCGCTTGCGAACAGATCAAAACAGCGGGCGGCAATGTGACGCGCGCGCCCGGCCCGGTTAAAGGCGGCACCACACACATTGCCTTTGTGACCGACCCCGACGGCTACAAGGTCGAACTGATCCAACGCCTAGGCGCCGCCTAAGCCATGCAGTCTGCGGGCTTTGACCGGCGCGGCGCGCTGCTGGTACTGGGCTCGGCCACGGCCTGGAGCTTTGGCGGCACCATCGCCCGCTACCTGAACGTCACCGAAAGCTGGACGATTGTTTTTTGGCGCGCTTTCTTTGCCTCGGTGTTTTTGCTGTGGTTCATGCTGCAGCGCCAGGGTCTGCGCGGCACCTTGCAATTGTTTCGCGCCATGGGCTGGGCCGGTGTCGCGGTGGGCGCGTGTTTTGCGCTGGCCTCTACCTGTTTTGTGGTGGCGCTGTCTTACACCACGGTGGCTAATATTTTGCTCATCCAGGCTGGTGTGCCGCTGATTGCCGCGCTGATGGCGTTTTTGCTCTTTGGCGAGCGCGTGCCCTTGAACACCTGGGTGGCGATTGCCGCCGTGATCAGCGGCGTGGGCATCATGGTCTCTGAATCGCTGGGCGGCACGGTATCGCCGATTGGCGATGGCCTGGCGGTACTGATTGCGCTGGCGTTTTCAGGCGCGACGGTGATTACCCGCCGCCACGCCGAAGTGCAAATGATGCCTGCCGTCTGCACCGGCACTTTGATGGCGACGTGCGTCGCGGCGGTCATGACACCAGCGTTTGCGGTCAGCCCGGTGGACCTGGGGCTGCTGTTTATGTTCGGGGCTTTCAATCTGGGCCTGGGCATGGCGTTTTTTGTGACCGGCGCGCCGCTGCTGCCCTCGGCGATTGCCGCGCTCATCGGCATTGCCGAGCCGGTGTTGGGGCCGCTGTGGGTTTGGCTCATCCACAACGAAATACCCAGCCAGCGCACGCTGATCGGCGGCGCGGTGGTGTTTTTTGCGCTGCTCGGGCATATCCTGTGGCAGTTGCGCCAAAGCCGCGCTCAGGCGCCGATAGCCTGAATCGGGCCGGCGCCAAGCGCCACTGCACCTTGTTTGATTTTGCGCAAAGTCGGGGGCGAAGGGCAGCCATAGACTGCGGCGCATGTGCCCACATCGCGCTGCTTTTGCCCCTAGAATCCCTTGCGTCAATCGCGCCATAAGCGCACGCCCCATTACCCGTAACTTGCCGCGCAGCCAAGGGGTCACCATCGCTTTCGCGGCCCTATTCACCGGCCTGGCGCTGTGCCATAGCGCATGGGCCGGTTTGTGTGAAGACGGCAAGCAACAGTCGCCCATCAACATCGCGCACACCACTGCGCAAAACCTGCCGCCGCTGGTGTTTACCTACCGCGCCACCGCGCCCACGATAGCCAACGACGGCCACACCCTGCGTGTGCGCCTGGGCGGAGGCAACCGTTTACGCATTGGGGATCAGCATTACCGCCTGGAACAATTCCATTTCCACAACCCCGGCGGCGAACAAATTGCCGGTGAAGAATTTGTGATGGCGGCGCACTTGCTGCATAAAAGCCCGCAAGGGCAGCTATTGGCGCTCGAAGTCTTGTACCGACTAGGCCCGCCCGATACCTTGCTCGAAGGCCTGTTACCCCTCATCCCCGCCAAGCCCGACGGCGACCACCGCTTGGTAAATAGGCCAGTGGACCCTGCCGCCTTGCTGCCGCCTGCGCTGGGCTATTACCGTTATGTCGGCTCCCTGACCGCCGCGCCTTGCACGCAAGGCGTGCTGTGGATTGTGATGAAAGAGGTACGCACCGTATCAGCCGAGCAGTTGCAGCGCTACCAAAGCGTCTTCCCGCCCCATGCCCGCGCGGTGCAGCCCTTGTATGGGCGCACGGTAGCTGAGAGCCGCTAGGGCGAACAAGCACCCAAACCAATGCAAAACAAACCGCTGCGCCGCACCTGTCTCTTGGCGGGACTCTTGCTCGCGTTTCTGCCCGTAGCGATCGCCCAAAGCCGCGGCGTGCCCGTGCAGGTCAATGCCGAGATGCTGGGCGCGGGGCAAGTCTCCAGCGGCACGGTGCTGCCGCCGATTCCGCCAACCACCGGCAACCGCGCCAAGCCGGTCCCGTCTTGGGGCAAGCCCTTGCCCTACCCCATTGTGATAGCCGATAGGCGCAACAACCGCCTCATTGAAATCGCGCCGGACAAGCGCATCGTCTGGGAGTTTCCCTCGCCTAGCCTCAAGCTCTACCGGGGCAATGAGGATGTAAATTTTTCTGCCGATGGCAGCCAACTGGCGGTGAGCGAAGAAGACAACTTCGATGTGCATATCGTGGACTACGCCACGCGGCAAATTAGCTGGACCTATGGCGTGCCCGACACGCGCGGCAAAGGCGCGGGCCTGCTCAATTACCCGGACGATGCGCACCTGCTGGCCGATGGGCAGTTTTTGACCGCCGACATCCGCAACTGCCGCGTCCTGATCATCGACCCCCAAACCAATGCTGTCACCACGCAATGGGGCACGCCGGGCCGTTGCGCGCACAAACCGCCCAGCGAACTGGCTTACCCCAACGGCGCCACGCCACTAGACAACGGCGACATCCTGGTGTCCGAAATTACCGGCGCAATGATCACCCGCATGACCCGCGCCGGGCAAGTGGTCTGGAGCGTGAAGGCGCCGCACATCCGTTACCCCTCAGACGCATTTCCCACGCCCAATGGCAAGCACATCATCGTGGCCGACTTTTCTAAGCCCGGGCGGGTGGTGATTTTTGACCCCGTCACCAGCAACATCGTGTGGGAATATTTTGTAGCCAGCGGCGAGGGCAGCCTGGACCATTGCTCCATCGCCCGCGAGTTGCCACTAACGGGCGATATTTTGGTGGTCGATGACCTGAACGACCGGGTGATCGTGATCGACCGCGAGACCAAAAAAATCATCTGGCAATACGGGCGCAAGGGCGAAAAAGGCTTTAAGCCCGGCCTGCTCAACTACCCGGACGGGGTGGACATCGACGTATTTCGCGACTGGAAAACCAAGGCCAATCCCTAAGCCGCTGCTCGCCTTGGCGACGGGCGCGAGACTATGGGTTAGAGTTTGCCCATCAGGGGCGAGCCCCTTCACCTTCACCTACCGCCCAACCATGACTATTGTTGCCATCTCCCCCGCCGCCCGGCCCCATGTCCACCTGATCGATCACCCGCTGGTGCAGCACAAGCTCACGCTGATGCGCAAAAAAGAGGCCAGCACCAACAGCTTTCGCAGCCTGCTCAACGAACTTAGCAGCCTGATGGCCTATGAGGTGACGCGCGACATGGCGACCCAGGACGTGCAGATCGAGACGCCGCTGGAAGTGATGCAGGCCAAGATGATCGATGGCAAAAAGCTGGTATTCGTGTCCATCTTACGTGCGGGCAACGGCATTTTGGACGGCATGCTGAGCGTGGTGCCCGGCGCGCGCGTGGGCCACATCGGCCTGTACCGCGACCACGAAACCCTGCAAGCGGTGGAGTACTACTTCAAGATGCCCAAAGAGATGGAATCGCGCGACGTCGTGGTGGTGGACCCGATGCTGGCCACCGGCAACTCGGCGGTAGCGGCGATTACGCGCATCAAACAATGCAAGCCCAAGTCCATCAAATTCATGTGCCTGCTCACCGCGCCGGTGGGCATCAACACCTTGCACGAAGCGCACCCCGATGTAGAAATCTACACCGCCGCCATCGACCGCGAACTTAACGAACACGGCTACATCCTGCCGGGCTTGGGCGATGCGGGGGATAGGATTTTTGGGACGCAGTGAACGCTTACTCTTTCCGCACTAAAAGGGCAAGACTCGAACAGTCTTATCACTGTCCATAAGCCGCATACCAAGTACCACGCCCGACGCCATGCTTACGCAAGTGGCCGTCCCTCACGAGTTTGGCCAAGTGCAGCTTGATAGTGGCGCGGTTCGCGCCGGTTTGCGCCTCTGCCTGCATGGTGGTAAGGCGCCCCTGTGCTTTGGCCAAGGACAACAAATCGGCCGAAAGCTTGGGCAGATGCTGGGAGAGCATTGATTCTCGGGCAACTTTTTCACCAAGGCGTTTAACCTGGGACGCCAGCGATGACAGAAAAAATACGACCCACGGTTGCCAGTTGGGGCTCTCCGTGCGAATCGTGGTTTGCGTCTGGCGCAGCGCAAGGTAGTAGCCGGCTTTGTTTTGTTCGATGATGCTTTCCAGCGAGCTGTACGGTACGTAGCTGTAGCCGAGTTGGAGCATGAGCAGCGTGGTCAGGATGCGCGACAAGCGGCCATTGCCATCTTCAAAGGGGTGAATCTCCAAAAAGACCACGACGAACACCGCAACGATTAGCAAGGGGTGCATGGTTTTATTCTCTCGGGCATGGCGCACCCACTCGACCAGTTCTTGCATGCGGCGCGGCGTATCAAAAGGGCTGGCTGTCTCAAACACCACGGCCACCTGTTCGCCTTGATCGTTGAAGGCAGCTACATGGTTGGACACCTTTTTGTACCGACCCAGATGGTGGCCGTCCTTGCTGCTGTACCGGAGCAAATCGCGGTGGAGTTGCTGGATATGGTTCTCGTTGAAGGGAATATGCTCCCAAGACGCGAAGAGCAGCTCCATCACCTGGGCATAGCCCGCCACTTCTTGCTCGTCACGGGTGGTGAATTTTTTGATCTTGACGTTGGATAGCAAGGCATCGACCTCGGCATTGCTCAGCTTGCTGCCCTCAATGCGCGTTGATGAAGCCACGCTTTCTATGGTGGCCACCCGCCGCAGCGCCAAGAGCCTTTCAGGCGCCAAGGAGCCCAGCGCCCGCCAAGCGCCTTTGAACTCGTCGATTTGGGCTATAAGCGCCAGGACATGGGGCGTGATGGTGAGGGTGGCCGTATTGAGCATAGCCATAAATATAACCGCAAATAGCCATAAATAGCCATAAGTGACTAGCGCCGCCTAGCCGCCCTCACCCCCGCCAGCCCGCCAATCGTCCCTAGCACTTTGCCCAAGCGCCCCGAGTCGGCGACTTCGATCGTGAAGGTCATCCAAGCGATGCCTTTGACGCTTTGGGTTTGCACGCCGATCACGTTCATTTTTTCTTTGGCAAAGACCTCGGAGATATCGCGCAGCAGGCCTTGGCGGTCCACCGCCTCCACGGCTACGTCCACCGGATAGACGCTGCCGCCGGTGGCTGCGCCGGGGGACCGGCCCCATTGCACTTCGATGACGCGGTCGCCGCTGCGTTGCACCATGTTGCGCAGGTTGGAGCAATCGGCGCGATGCACGCTCACGCCTTTGCCGCGCGTGACAAATCCGCTGATCACATCGGGTGGTGCGGGCTTGCAGCATTTGGCCAATTGCGTCATCAGCGAATCCACACCCACCACCAGCACGCCGCCTTTGCCCGTGGGCGCAGCGCGTGGTTTTTTGAGGTGGACGACATCGTCCGCATCCGGTGCAGGCTCAGGCGGGCGCAGCAAGATTTCGATATTGCGCAGCGAGAACTCGTCTTTGCCCACCACTTCAAACAAATCGTCGGCGCTATTAAAACCCAGTTGGCCTGCCAGATCGTCCAGCTTGAGCGCGGTTTTGCCTTCGCGCTGCAAGAGTTTTTCCACTGCTTCACGGCCTTTGGCTACCGTTTGGTCTAGGGCCAGCGCGTTGAAATAAGCGCGTACTTTGGCGCGTGCCCGGTGGCTCACCAAAAAGCCCAGCTCTAGGTTAAGCCAGTCGCGCGAGGGGCCGCCTTCTTTGGCCGTGGTCACTTCCACGGTTTGGCCGTTTTTAAGCGGCGTGTTCAGCGGCACCAGCACGCCATCGACCCGCGCGCCGCGGCAGCGGTGGCCCAGGTTGGTGTGCACGCTGTAGGCGAAATCGATCGGCGTGGCGCCTTGGGCTAGTTCCACAATCGCAGCGTCGGGCGTCAAGACGTAAATGCGGTCGTCTAGCAGGGCCGCATCCGTCGCGCCGGGCGCGTTGCCGGGCTTGGCCGCAGCGCCCGAAAGTTCGCGCTCCCAGGCCAGCAATTGGCGCAGCACGGCGATCTTGGCCTCATACGAACCGGTGGCCGACACGCCGCCATAGCCCTTGGCGCCCGCTTCTTTGTACACCCAATGCGCGGCCACCCCGTGCTCGGAATGCTGGTGCATGGCGGTGGTGCGGATTTGCACCTCGATGGCCTGGCCCTCTGCGTCGCGCACCACGGTGTGCAGGGACTGGTAGCCATTGGCTTTGGGGCGGGCGATGTAGTCGTCAAACTCTTCGGTCACCGGCGTGAAGCGACTGTGCACCCAACTGAGCGCGGCATAACAATCAGGGACCGAGGGCACGATCACGCGCAGTGCGCGGATGTCGTACACCTGCGTAAAGCCCAAAGACTTACCGCGCATTTTTTTGACAATGCTGTAAATGTGTTTGGGCCTTCCCTGCACTTGCGCTTGCAGGCCTTGGGCTTGCAATTCATCGGCCAGGGTCTGGCGCACGTGCTCTACCGCCGCTTCGCGGGCGCTGCGTTTTTGGTCCAGCCAGCCTGCCACTTCGCGGTAGGTGTCGGGCTCCAGAAAGCGAAAGGCCAGGTCTTCAATTTCCCACTTGATGTCCCAAATACCCAAGCGATTGGCCAGCGGCGCAAACACTTGCAGGGATTCGGCAGCCAGGCCCGGCGGCACCGGCAATTTGCTGGCCGCGAAATGGCGCAGAGTTTGCAAACGCGACGCCAGACGCAGCATGACGACGCGCAAATCGCGCGAGAAGGCCAGCAGCATTTTGCGCACGCTCTCGGTTTGCGCGGCGGCGGTTTGCGCCATGGGCGCGGCCTGGCCGGCGCGGCTGGCGGCGTTTTGGGCGATGCGCGCCATGCGCTGCAAACGCACCAGCTTGGTGGTCTCTTGCGCCAGGTCGGCAAAGTTTTCGCCAAAGGCTTTGCTGATGACTTCGTGCGGCTTGTTCAGGTGCTCGCTGGCGTAGACCAAATAGCTGGCCGCTTGCATGGCCTCCGACCCGCCGATACCGCGCAATATCGCCGCTACTGCGTCCGCGTGGTCGAGCATGTTCTCTGCCGTGTCCAGGTGCGCGCTGGCCAGCAGGGGCTCGGCGAAGGCCCGGGCGCGCGATAGCGCGTCGGCCTGCAAAGGCAAGGAGTCGATCGCGGCGTTCATGGGAAAAATTGGGCGCGACCCTTCAAGCAGCCAACACAAAGTTGGCGACGGCGTCCACCTGGTCGGGCGCAATCAAGGTAGGCGCGTGGCCCACGCCCGCAAACTCCACCAACTGCGCCTTGGGGCCGCGTTGTGTCATTTGCTGCGCGGTGGCGATTGACAATAAATCAGACTGCGCGCCGCGTATTAATAAAGTTTGCGCGGTAATGGCCTCATAGGCCTGCCATAACAGCGCCTCGCCTTCTTTCGCCTGTTGCTCGGTGGTGCTGCCAAAAGGCAGTGCAATAGCCGGGTCGTAATGCAGCGCAAAGGTCGTGCCGCCTTGCGGGCTGGGCACGGGCTTGAGCATGGGTTGCGACAACGCCAACCATTGCGCGGGGGTGTGCGGGCCAAAGCTGCTGCTGATGGCCCACATCGCATCGGCCGCTTGCTGCACGGTGGCGAACTGCCCGCTTTTGCCCAGGTACTGACCTATGCGTTGCAGCGCCTGCCACTGAATCACCGGGCCCACGTCGTTAAGCACCAAGCGGCGCACCGAAGTACCGACCGAGGGCGCATACGCGCAGAGCAACATACCTATCAAACCACCCATGCTGGTGCCCACCCAGTCCAGCGTGGCGGGTTTGAGCTGCGCGAGCAGTTGCAGCATGTCGGCCACATAGGTAGGCAATTGGTAGCCTTGCGGATCGGCCAAAAAGTCGCTTTTGCCACGGCCCACCACGTCGGGGCAGACCACGCGCAGCGGTGTTTTGGAGCGCTCGACCAAGGCCTGGGCCAGTACGTCAAAGTCACGCCCCTGGCGCGAGAGGCCGTGCACACACACCACCGTATGGCTGGCCTGCGGGTCGCCCCATTGCCAATAGGCCATGCGGTGCGGGACGGGGGCGGTGCAGTCGAGGTAGAGCAGTTCAGGTTGCATAAGTCAAATAGCGCAAGGCTTGGTAGGTGGCCGTAAGGGGCGCGTAGCGCAGGCCCTCGATAATGGATGCATCCTAATAGAACCTAGCCACTGAATTGGAGACATGCATATGCTTAAAGGGAAAACCGCCCTCGTTACCGGATCGACCAGCGGCATCGGCCTGGGCCTGGCCAAAGCCCTGGCCGCCCAAGGCGCCAACATCGTGATGAACGGCTTTGGCGAGGTGGACGCCGCCGTGGCCCAGGTAAAGGCCCTGGGTGTGCAAGTGAGCTACCACGGCGCGGATATGTCGAAGCCCGCCGAGATCGAAGCCATGGTGCGCCACGCCGAAGCCACTTTTGGTGGGGTGGATATTTTGGTCAACAACGCGGGCATTCAGCATGTGGCGCGCGTAGAAAACTTCCCGCCCGAGCGCTGGGACGCGGTGATCGCCATCAACTTGAGTAGCGCGTTTCATGCCAGCCGTTTTGCCCTACCGGGCATGCAAGCGCGCAACTGGGGCCGTATTTTGAATATCGCCTCGGTACACGGCCTGGTGGCCTCGTCTGAAAAGTCTGCCTACGTAGCCGCCAAGCACGGCCTGGTGGGCCTGACCAAAGTGACCGCGCTAGAAAACGCCACCAGCGGCGTCACCTGCAACGCGATTTGCCCGGGCTGGGTGCTCACGCCCTTGGTGCAAAAACAAGTGGACGCCAAAGCGGCCGCGCTGGGCATTAACAACGAGGAAGCCAAGCGCCAGTTGCTGGCCGAAAAAGAGCCTTCTCTGCAATTCACCACGCCTGAGGAACTGGGCGCACTGGCGGTGTTTTTATGTTCCAAAGCTGCGGACAATGTGCGCGGCGTGGCTTGGAATATGGACGGTGGCTGGGCGGCGCAATAAAGACGCTGCAAGCGACGCTTAGCTTGCGCGCTGCAACAACACCACTGCCCGCGCCTCTATCGCCAGCCCCTCGCCCACCGGGCCCATTTTTTCGGCAGTCTTGGCTTTGACGTTGACGCAGTCGGGCGAGATATGCAATAAGTCGGCAATGCGTGTGCGCATCGCAGCAATATGCGGGGCCAGCTTGGGTGCCTGGGCGATGATGGTGCTGTCCACATTGCCGATGCTGTAGCCCTGCGCACGCACACGGCGCGCTGCCTCGGCCAGCAGAACGGCGGAGTCCGCGCCCTGAAAGGCCGCATCGGTATCCGGGAAATGCGTACCGATGTCGCCCATACCCGCGGCGCCGAAAAGCGCATCGGTAATTGCATGCAGCAAGGCATCCGCATCCGAATGGCCGAGCAGGCCTTTGCTGTAGGGCACCTGCACACCGCCCAGCATCAGCGGCCTTCCTTCTACCAATGCATGGATGTCCCAGCCTTCACCGATTCGAATGCTCATACGCTGTCCTTGCTTTGCGGGTTCATGGTGTGGCCCAGGTCATGCCATGTGTTTAGGCCACGCCATCGGGTGTGATGACCTGTAGTTTGGCAAAGTAGTGCCGGAAAAATCCGCTGTCATTGCTCAGCAAGGCATCGGTTTGCACCAGCGCATGGGCACCGATTAAAAAATCCGGCGCAACCCTATCGCGCGGGCCTTTGTTTTTGGCGTACTCGCGCATGATGCGCGCCGCCTCCAGCGCCGCTGGCGCACCAATGGGGTCGTAGTCGATTTGGCAATCGGCCAGAAAGTCTTGCAAATCCTGCCCCTGCTTGAAATAGCGCCCAAGTTCGGCCACCACCACCGCGCAGACGCACAAGCTGCCGCGCATCAATGCAGCCTCCAGGGCCGCTTGCGCCTTGGCAGCACCTGGCGCGCCTTTCACGATATCGAATAGGACGCTGGAGTCCACCGCGGTTTTCACGCTGTAGCGTCCTTGTCAGTCCAGGGCACCGGGCGCCCTCGCAGCTCGGACACAGCCTGTTCGCTGGTCAATCCATCGTCCAGTGCCGCGCCAATCCAGCGGCTGAGGTCTAAAGACACTTTTTTCTCTATCCACAAGCGCCCGCCTTCCATGTGCAATTGCAACTTGGCGCCGGGTTTGAGGCCCATGGCGTCGCGTGCCTCTTTGGGGATCACAATTTGCCCGCGTTCCGCAACCGTTACATCCATACTGACCATGCTCTCACTCCTTAACATACCTTTTCAGTATGCTTTATAAAGTATGAAACTGCAAGTAGCACAGCGCCGCCTGGTTAGCCCTAGGTCTGCGCCCGCATTACCAAAATCGCCTGCGCCAGCGCAAAGTCTTGCGGGTAGGTGACTTTGAAGTTGTGCGCACTGCCCGCCACCAGCAGCGGGTGCTGACCGGCCATTTCTATGGCGCTGGCTTCGTCGGTGACACCGGCAAAGGCGCTGGCGGCGGTGGCCGCCAGGGCGGCGTGCAGATCGCCCAAGCGGAACATTTGGGGGGTTTGGGCCAGCCATTTGTCCTCGCGCGGCACGGTGGCTTGCACGCGCCGGCCCCTTTCGCTTTTCAGGGTATCGGGCAGCGGCAAGGCCAGCAGGCCGCCGCAAGCGTCGGGCAGGCAAGCGTCTATCAGGCTATCGACCAACGCCGGGGTGATGAGGCAACGCGCCGCGTCATGTACCAGCACCCAGTCGGTGGGGCGCAGGCCGCGCACCTGCAAAGCCTTTAACCCGTTGAACACACTTTGCGCGCGGGTGCTGCCGCCGCAGGGCACGCGTTCAAAGCGGGTGGGCCAGGACGGGCCTTGGGGCCAAGCGAAGTCATCGCCAGGAGACAAAACCACCAAGCCACCGGCCACCCGCCGTACTGCGGCCAAAGCGGCCAGGGTGTGCATCACCATGGGCTGACCGGCTACCAGCTGGTACTGCTTGGGCTGCGCGGTACCGGCCCGGCTGCCCGCCCCAGCGCAGGGCACCAGCACAAAGCAACGGGGTGGGGCCGCAGGGTCAGTGGGGGCGAAATCGCAACGAAGCGCGGCGGGGGTAGCGGTCATGGTATGCGGGCCATTCTAAAATCAGGGCTGTCCGATTTTTTCACCCCCGTACACCCCCCACCTGGGCGTACGGGGGTTTTCGTATTTTTGCCGCCCCATGCACCTGCCCTCGCTTGCCACCGGAAAACGATTCACCCTGCCGCGCCCGCCCGGTTCTGCCGACGCGCTTTTGCTGGCGCAGTTGGCCGAACGCGAGAAAGCCGCCGGGCGCATCACCGCCATCGTCACCTCGGACGCGACCGACGCGCAGCGATTGCTGGAAGAGATCAGCTTTTTCGCGCCCGATCTGCGCTGCGCCCTCTTCCCAGACTGGGAAACCCTGCCTTACGACAGCTTTTCGCCGCACCAGGACTTGATCAGCGAACGCCTGGCCACGCTCTGGCGCATCAGCCAGCGCGACAAAGCACAGGGCGCCGACGTGGTGCTGGTACCCGCCACCACCGCGCTCTACCGGCTAGCGCCGCCGCGCTTTTTAGCGGCCTATACCTTCGAATTCAAAGCCAAGCAAAAGCTAGACGAAGCCAAGCTCAAGGCGCAACTGGCGCTGGCCGGGTACAGCCACGTCACGCAAGTGGTGAGCCCCGGCGAATACGCGGTGCGCGGTGGCTTGATCGACTTGTTTCCCATGGGCTCGCAAGTGCCGTTTCGGGTGGATTTGTTTGACAACGAGATCGACAGCATCCGCACCTTTGACCCCGACAGCCAGCGCAGCCTCTACCCCGTGCCTGAAGTACGCTTGTTGCCGGGACGCGAGTTTCCAATGGACGAACCGGCGCGCGCCAAGTTCCGCAGTCGCTGGCGCGAACTGCTGGAAGGCGACCCGACCAAAAGCCGCATCTACAAAGACATGGGCGCAGGGGTGGCCACCGCCGGTATCGAGTACTACCTGCCTTTGTTTTTTGAGGATACCGCCACGGTGTTTGACTACCTGGGCGAAGCGGCCACGGTAGTGCTGCATGGTGACCTGGAAGCGGCTTTCGCGCGCTTTTGGCAAGACACCAAAGACCGCTACCGCATTGTGCAAACCGACCCGGAGCGTCCGGCGCTGCCGCCCGAGGCTTTGTTTTTGTCCAGCGAACAGTTTTATGCGCAGTCAAACCGCTATGCGCAACTGGCGCTGCGCCCTGCCGCTGCTAATGCTGATGCGCAAGACGCCACCGCGTTTGCCGAGCTTGCGCCCATGCCCATGGTGGCGGCGCAGCGTGGCGCGGACGATCCGCTGCTAGCGCTCAAGGCGCACCTAGTGCAAGCCACGGGCCAAGGCCAGCGCGTGCTGGTGCTGGCCGAAAGCACGGGCCGACAAAGCAGCTTGCTAGACTTTTTGCACGCCAGCCATTTAAGCCCACCGGCCTTTGACACGCTGGACGAATTCATCGCCAGCGACGAAGCCTTGGGCATTGCCACTTCGCAACTGAACATCGGTTTTCGCTGGCTGGAGCGCGGTGTGGATTTGGTCACCGAGACCGAACTCTTTGCCACCGGCCCGAGCACGCGCCGGCGCAAAAAGCAAGAGCAAGTCAGCGATGTCGAGGCGCTGATCAAAGACCTGAGCGAACTCAAAGTGGGCGACCCGGTAGTGCATGCTTCGCATGGCATCGGGCGCTATTTGGGTTTGGTGAATATGGACCTGGGCCAGGTCGATGCGCAAGGCGAACCAGCCAAGCAAGAATTTTTGCAACTGGAATATGCCGACAAAGCCACGCTGTATGTGCCGGTGAGCCAATTGCAACTGATCAGCCGCTACACCGGCGTTAGCGCCGAAGAAGCGCCGCTGCACCGCTTGGGCAGCGGCCAGTGGGAAAAAGCCAAACGCAAAGCTGCTGAACAAGTGCGCGATGCGGCGGCCGAGTTGCTCAACATCTACGCCCGCCGCGCGCTGCGCGAAGGCCATGCTTTCAGGTATTCGCCACAAGACTACGAAACCTTTGCCAATGACTTTGGCTTTGAAGAAACCGCCGACCAGCGCGCCGCCATCCACGCCGTGATTCAAGACATGATCAGCCCACGCCCTATGGACCGACTGGTGTGCGGCGATGTGGGTTTTGGCAAAACCGAAGTAGCTTTGCGCGCCGCCTTTGTGGCGATTACCGGCGGCAAACAGGTGGCCTTATTGGCGCCTACCACGCTGCTGGCCGAGCAGCACTACCAAACCCTGGTGGACCGCTTTAGCAAATGGCCAGTGAAGGTGGCCGAGATCAGCCGCTTTCGCTCGGGCAAAGAAGTCACTGCCTCGCTCAAAGGCGTGGCCGACGGCACGATTGATATTGTGGTGGGCACGCATAAATTGCTCAGCGCCGATACGCATTTCAAAGATCTGGGGCTGCTCATCATCGACGAAGAACACCGCTTTGGTGTGCGCCACAAAGAGGCCATGAAAGCCATGCGCGCCGAGGTCGATGTACTGACACTGACCGCCACGCCCATCCCCCGCACCATGGGCATGGCGCTGGAAGGCTTGCGCGATTTGTCCGTCATCGCTACCGCACCGCAGCGCCGACTGGCGATCAAGACCTTTGTGCGCAGCGAGGGCAACGGGGTGATTCGCGAAGCGGTGTTGCGCGAGCTCAAACGCGGCGGGCAGATTTACTTTTTGCACAACGAAGTAGAGACCATAGAAAACCGCCGCGCCAAGTTGGAAGAACTGCTGCCCGAGGCGCGCATTGCGGTGGCCCACGGCCAAATGCCCGAGCGCCAACTCGAAGCGGTGATGCGCGACTTTGTGGCGCAGCGTTACAACCTGCTGCTGTGTTCCACCATCATCGAAACCGGAATTGATGTGCCCACGGCCAACACCATAGTCATTAGCCGAGCCGATAAATTTGGCCTGGCGCAGCTGCACCAATTGCGCGGACGCGTGGGCCGCAGCCACCACCAGGCCTATGCCTACCTGATGGTGCCCGACCTGGAAGGCCTGACCAAGCAAGCCAGCCAGCGCCTGGACGCGATTCAGCAAATGGAAGAACTGGGCAGCGGCTTTTACCTGGCCATGCACGATCTGGAGATTCGCGGCGCGGGCGAAGTGCTGGGCGAAAACCAGAGTGGCAATATGCTGGAAGTGGGCTTTCAGCTCTACAACGAAATGCTGGCCGAAGCGGTACGCTGCCTGAAAGCCGGCATCGAGCCGGATTTGCTCAGCCCGCTGAACGCCACCACCGAAATCAATCTGCACTCGCCCGCGCTCTTGCCCGATGACTATTGCGGCGACGTGCATTTGCGCCTGAGCTTTTACAAAAAGCTGGCCACCGCCCAGAACGGTGACCAAATAGACCGCCTGACCGAAGAGATCGTGGACCGCTTTGGAAAGCTGCCGCCGCAAGGGCAAACGCTGATCGACGTGCACCGCCTGCGCGTGCTGGCCAAGCCTTATGGTGTGGCCAAAGTAGATGCCGCGCCGGGGCTGATCAGCATCAGCTTCAAAAAAGACGCCCCCATCGAACCCATGCGCATCATTGAGCTGATCCAGAAAAACAAGCACATCAAACTGGCGGGCAACGACAAATTGCGCATCGAACGCGCCCTGCCCGAGCCCAAAGCCCGGGCGCAAATGGTGCGGGATGTGTTGCGTAGTTTGGGGCAGCCGGTGGCGGTAGCTGAGAAGGCCTGAAAACGTATAATTGCTCCACACTTATACGCGGAAACGGAGTGCAGCATGGGCCAAGTCACTATTTACGTTGAAGATAGCGCGCTGGAGGCGGTAAAACAGGCGGCTGAAAAGTCCAAGGTGTCGGTCAGCCAATGGTTTGCCAAGTTTGCGGTGGAAGAAAAGCGCAAGCAAACCCAAGACTGGGATAGCTTTTTTGCCGAAATCGACGCCCTGGGCGGATCGCCCGACGATTTCCCCAGCTTGGAAGAAATTCGCGCCAACGAAGTTCCCGACCTGCCCCGCGAGCCCTGGTAGGACACGGATATGGCCTTTTTGCTCGACTCCAATACCGTTATCTATTTTTTCAAAAATGCCGGCCAAGTGCGTGAGCATGTGCGCCAGCACGAAGACCAAGACTTCAAGCTGTGTACCCCGGTGCTCTGGGAGTTGCTGACAGGTGCCAACAAGGCGCGCGACAGCAGCGCACAACATGCGCGGCTTGCGCTTTTTCAGGCGCGTTTTGAACTACTGCCCTTTGACCTGGCAGCGGCCCGCCATGCAGCGCAAGTGCGCGCCCAGCTCGAAGCCCAGGGAACACCCATCGGCTCGGTGGACACCATGATCGCGGGCGTGGCCCTGGCCCATGGGCTTATTCTGGTGACGCGCAATGTGCGCGAGTTTGAACGGGTGCAAGGCCTGCAAATACAAAACTGGTTTGAGGCCTAAGGCGCCCGCCTGCTTGCGTCGCATCCACTGCACTTACTCACCATGACAACACCTGCTCCCGGCCTGGTCCTCCAAGGCATCACCGCGCCACTGCGCCTGTCGGATTTCAAACTCATCGCCTTTGACATGGACTCGACCCTGATCAATATCGAGTGCATCGACGAAATCGCTGATGCCGCCGGGCGCAAGGCCGAGGTGGCTGCGATTACCGAGGCGGCCATGCGCGGCGAGATTGCCGACTACAAAGCCAGCCTGCGCCAGCGCGTGGCCCTGCTGCGCGGCATAAGCGAGGCGCATATGCAGCAAGTGCTAGACGAGCGCCTGCGCCTGAACCCCGGCGCCGCCGAGTTGGTACGCGCCTGCAAAGCGGCGGGCCTAAAAACCCTGTTGGTATCGGGCGGCTTTACGTTTTTTACCGACGCGGTGCAAGCCATGCTGGGCATCGACTGGACGCGCTCGAACGTGCTGGAAGTGCAAGACGGATTGTTAACCGGTCGGCTAGTGGAACAAGCCTGGGGCGACATTTGCGACGGCGAAGAAAAGCGCCGCATGCTGCTGCACACCTGCGCCAGCATGGGTATCGCGCCGGCGCAAGCCATTGCCATGGGCGACGGCGCCAACGACCTGCCCATGATGTCCGCGGCCGGTCTGTCTGTGGCTTACCACGCTAAGCCGGCGGTGCGCGAGAAGGCGATGGTGGCGATTAACAGCGGGGGCCTGGATCGGGTGTTGGAGGTGGTGGGCACGGTGTGAATGCACGGGGCCATCTGCGGTCACAGGCTAATGTCAGCTTAAGTGCCGTTCGATTCTTTAGACTGGGCGGCCAACAAGTGCAAAAGTAAGGATCACAAACCGGTGCTCACTGCCTCTTCCGAAATAGATAGCACCTCACTCCTTGGGCTGGACCTGCGCATCATCCGTTGGCAGGCGAGCCAAGTTCAGCAGGTTGCCAGTCAGAATCAGACCAATGCCTAACAAGGTGAATAGATCCAATCTTTCCGAGTAAGCCAACCAGCCAACCAGCGCGGTCAAGGGCACACGCAGGAAGTCCATCGGTACGACAACGGTGGCATCGGCAAGCTGCATCGCCCTGGCGAAGCAATAATGCGAGTAGGTTCCGCAAAACGCCACCACAAGGACCCAAGCCCAGGTGTGGACAGAAGGCCATTGCCAAACCATGAGCGCCGGCACCAGCCCGATCGCGCTTTGTACCACCAGCATCCAGAAACTTATGGCCACTGCTGCATCCATGCGGGTCAGGGACTTGACCAGCACGACGGAGATTGCGAACCCCAGGGCTGAGGCCAGCGCAATAATCTGCCCGCTGTCTATCGCCCCCGCGCCGGGGCGCACGATCACTGCCACACCCACTAGCCCTAGCAGCACCGCGAACCACTTACGAGCGCCCATTCGCTCACCGAGAAAGACTACGGCCAGGGCCGCCGACCATATCGGCATGGTGAATTCAATGGAAACCAACTCTGCGAGCGGGATCATTGTCAAGGCTACAAACCAACCATACTGCCCGGCATAGTGAACCGCATTACGCAGCGCGTGTTGGGACAGTCGTTCGGTCCGTACCGCGCTAAGCCCGCCTGCTGCGCGTATAAGCGGCCATAGCATGAACATTCCCAGAGTAGAGCGAAGCAGCATGATCTGGAACACCGACAGTTCGCGCGCGGCCTCGCGCCCGGCGACGGCGATTACCACCATCAGCGTCAACCAGCCAGCCATCCAGCCTGCGGCGCGAGTGGTTGGGCTATCGAAGCGGGACTGCATCAGCGGGAGCATAGCGCAGCAGCTTTCCCCTGATTTCAGGCGATAGCGGCAGATCATGAGTCGCCTGAGGGCTGTCCGATTTGGGCCGACAACTTTGGGGACATTTGAGACCGCTTTGGAGTCGAAAGCGACGGCTGATGTTTGTCACAAGACGCAGCAAACAATTAAGCTCTCACCCCCACCCCCCCACAAACCACCACCAACACAGTCCGCGCATCCCCCACCTCCTCCGGTGTTTCATACAAAGCCGCCAGCGCCGCACCGCAAGCAGGTTCCACCAAAATGCGGTGATCGTGAGCAAAGCGTTGGCAGGCGCTGAGGGCTTGATCGTCGCTGACCAAGGCGCTGCGTACGGTGTGGCTGAGTGCGCTTTGCACCACCGCGTCACACACGCGGGCCGAGGCTAATGAGTTGGCGATAGTTTTCATTGCGGGCAAGGTGACCGGATGGCCTGCTTGCAAGGCGGCGCCAAAGGACGCGGCGCCTTCGGTTTCTACGGCCAACACAGCGGTGTCTTGCCAGCCTTGGCGGTCCAGGCCGGTGAGCATGCCTTGCAGCAAGCCGCCGCCGCCCACCGAGCACACCAGCAGGTCCGGGCGCAGGCCGGCCTGGGCCACTTCGTCTACCAGCGAGGCGTGGCCTGCCCAGAGCAGCGGGTCGTCAAAGGGGTGAATCAGCGGCGTGTTGGCATTGGCCAGGGTTTGCGCGTAGCGATGCGCCTGGTCCCACGCAGCGCCGTGCACGATGACGCTGGCCTCTTCCATGCGTATTAGTTCTTTGGCGCGCTCGGTGGCCGTCTCTGGCACCACGACCGTGACGGGCACACCAAGCTTGCGGCCCGCGTAAGCCACGGCCAACCCGGCATTGCCGCCGGAGGATGACACAAAGCCCGTTACGCCTTGGCGCACATGCCACTGGCACGCATGGCCGATGCCGCGCAGTTTGAAGGAGCCGCTGGGCTGGGTGTTTTCTAACTTGAGCCACACGGGGCGCCCCAGCAATGCGCTCAGGGCGCGTGACTCAATTAAGGGGGTTTGGATATGCAAAACGGACATGGTGACAGCATGTAGTGAATAGAGGAATGCGCGCAAGCTTAGCGCAGCGGACGCAGCAAATCAGACAGCCCGTTATGGTCAATCTCGTGCATGAGTTGCAGCAAGCGGCCTAGCTCTCCTTTAGGGAATCCTTCGCGCGCAAACCAGGTTAGGTAGTTGCCCGGCAGGTCGGCCAGCACGCGGCCTTTGTACTTGCCGTAGGGCATGGGCACAGATACCAGTTTTTGCAGGTCTTCGGGGATCATGGTGTGGTGCGCTGCGCCAGCCATTGCAGCGCGGCCGTATGAAAAGCGTCGGCCTGGTCCAGCATCAACCAGTGCCCGCACGGCAAGGCCAGCACCGCGCTGCCCGGCGCTTGCGCCACCTTATCGAGCCAGGCTTGGGAATGAAACATAAATGGTTTGCGCTTGCCATACACATACAACAGCGGCATGGGCAAATCCACCTGCGCTGCTTGCGCAAAGCCACCGGCGCTGCCAAACCAGCGCATGGCGTAGGGGTAGTTCATGCGGTGGGTAATACGCGCAGCCGGGGCCTGGGCGCGCAGTGCGCGCGCCATCAAGCGAGTCATGCTGGTGCCCACTGTACCGCCAATTTTCCAGGCCAGCGCCAGCCAGACTTGGTAGGCCGCAACCGCCAGTTTTTCGCGGAGACCCCACTGGCGGCGCAGCGCGGGCGCGTTGTGGTCGCCGATGTCCAGCGCAATCACGCGAGCCACGCGCTGCGGATGGCGCATGGCAAATTCATAGCCGAAAGCGCAGCCCCAGTCGTGTAGCAACAAGGTGATGGCTTTGCCGGGGCTTAAGTGATCAACCACTTGCAGCAGCAAGCTGCACATAGCGTCCAGCGACACCGCTGGCGGGCCGCTTTCAAAGCCGGGTAGTGTCAAGCGGGCGCAGCGGTAGTGGGCTTGCAGCGCGTCTACCGTGCCGTCCCACAGTGCCAGCGTGTCGGGCCAACCATGCAGCATGAGGATGAGTTCGTCGCCGCTGCCAGCGACCTCGATGGCTGTGTCTTGGATGTGGATGGTCATGCGGCGTCCCTGCAGCGATAGTGCTTATGTCCACAGCATAAAGCACCAGCTTGGGTCAGGCCATGGGTTTAGTTAAGCCGCCTGATGCGTCCCAGCGTAGGCACCGGCACTACACCTTTGGCGCGGAAGTAGAGCTTGAGTACCACCGAGTCCAACTCGCCGGTTTGGACATTTTTGCCTTGCTTCAATACGTTAAAGCCATCACCACCCTCGGCCAAATAACTATTGGTGGCGATGCGGTACATCGCGTCTGGCCGGATAGGTTCGCCATGTAGCGTGGCCGAACCGGGTAGCACGCGCTGGCCTGCGGGCCGGGCGGCGTCCCAGCTATAGCTAAAGCCTTCGGACACATGCAAGACCAAGCTACGCGTGGCGCGCCCTTCCCATTGCTGCTCTAGCAAGCGCAGTAGTTGTACGCCTGTGAGGTCCATGGTGACCAGCGCATTGTTAAAAGGCATCACGCTGAACAACTGGCCATAGCTGACCGACAGCGTGCTGCTCAAGTCCGCACGCACACCGCCGGGGTTGGTAAACGCGATTTGCGCGGGTGCGATACCGTCCGAGGCGCGTGAGGATCCGGCCAAAAAGGCGTCGCTGATCAGCGCGCCCAGCGTGCTTTCGCCGCCCGGCGTCGGCTTCCTGTCCAGCGGCCCGGCGATGCGACCGATGGGCAAGTCGGCGATGGTGGCGCTCAGGTCGCCATAGCGGCGCACGATGGCAGCTATCTCTGGGTCCGGCGCTAAAGCGCTATAGCCTGCGGGCAAGGGCGGGCTGTTGCCCACGGCCACTTTGAGCGGCTGGTCATTGACCACCACCAGGTTGTTGGCGTCCTTGGCCAGCAGCTTGCCGGTGGCGCGCTCCACCGTAAGGTCGATGCGGGTGAGCAAGCGCCCGTAAAAGCCGGACTGGGTGATCAGGCGCCCATCGGGACGCGTGCACACATATTCCTGGTGCGTGTGGCCGCTGATCACCACTTGCACGGCTGGGTCTAGCCGGTCGGCAATGTCCACAATATCGCCACTCAAGCCAGGGCAGCTTTTATCCAGCGCAGTGCGCGCCGTGGTTTGTCCGCCTTGGTGGATGAGCACCACAAACACACTCACTCCTTGCGCCTGGAGCTCGGGCACCAGCGCATTGATGGTGCGCACCTCGTCACGAAACTCCAGCCCGGCCACGCCAGAGGGCATGACCATGGCCGGCGTTCCACGCAGCGTCAGACCGATCAAGCCGATGCGCACTCCATCGATGTCGCGAATCGCGTAGGCTGGCAGCATCGTCTTGCCACTGGCCTTCACGATGACATTAGCAGCCAGATAACGATAGCGCGCGCCTTCAAAGCGGCCCTGATTCAAACACGTATCCACGCCCACCACGCCACTGCTGCCGTCCGCACTGGGGGGAAAACAGCCGCCGTTTTGCAAACGCATCAACTCGATAGCACCCTTGTCAAATTCATGATTGCCCACGCTGCTGATGTCCAAACCGATTTGGTTGAGCACCTCCACGGTAGGCTCGTCGTGGAACAAGCCCGACACCAAAGGCGTTGCGCCCAACAAGTCGCCCGCACCCACCACCAAGGTATTGCCAGGGTTGAGCGCCTTTTGCTGGCGTACCAGCGTAGATAAATAGGCAGCCCCGCCCGCCGACACCCGCACACCTGCCGGGTCCGAGGCATCAGGTACCGGCACCGCAATACCGGGCGGTGCGATGTTGCCGTGGAAGTCGTTGATAGCTAATAAAGAAATGTGCACGCTAGGGCTGGCCTTGTCATCGGCCCATGCGCCCGGTGCAGCGCCCAGCAATGCAGCAGTGCAAAAGAACAGGGTCAGAACGGAGCGCAATGGGTAAGTAGCCATGCAATTTCGCTTCAAATCAAACAGTGTAAAAGCATCGCTAACGCGTCTATTTATTTCATCGTTTAGTCATACAAGCGAAATATGCTTCTCCATGTCGCCGGGTAATGCACTGCACCGTGCAAGCCCCAACCAAGACATTTACTGGAGATTAGATGCACTACCGCGCTGTATTTATCTCAGACTTGCATCTGGGAACGCCGGGCTGCCAGGCAGAGGCACTGATTGAATTTCTCAAATCCCATACCAGCAACCATTTGTATTTGATCGGCGACATCATTGATGGCTGGCAGCTCAAGCGCAAATGGTATTGGCCCCAAGCGCATAACGACGTGGTGCAAAAGCTGCTGCGCAAAGCGCGCAAGGGCTGCCATGTGGTGTTCATTCCTGGCAACCACGACGAATTTGCGCGTGGTTTTATAAACCACCATTTCGGTGGCGTGGAGGTTTGCCATGAAACCAGCCACACCCTGGCCGATGGCCGCAAGCTCTGGCTTATCCATGGCGACTACTTTGATGCGGTTGTGAAGTACGCCAAGTGGCTGGCCTACCTGGGCGACAACTTGTATGAAATAGCGCTGCGCCTGAACCGCCACTTGAACGATGCGCGCAGGCGACTGAAGCTTCCCTACTGGTCGCTGTCGGCTTACTTAAAAAACAAAGTAAAAAAAGCCGTCAACTTTGTGGCTGACTTTGAAAACGCAGTCGCCCACGAGGCACGTAAGCGCGGTTATGACGGCGTGGTCTGCGGTCATATCCACCGCGCAGAGATCCGCATGATTGACGGTATCTTGTATTGCAACGACGGCGACTGGGTGGAAAGTCGCTCGGCCCTGGTCGAGCACATGGACGGCACGCTAGAGCTGATTTACTGGGACCAGCAGCTGGACTTTGTACCACCCATAGTAGCGGCCAAACCTAAGACCCAGGCAACCAAGCCGCAGATAGACGCGCTGCCCGTTCCCAGCGCAGCCCGCACTACGTTCTAAAGCCGACCGGGCGCGTACCTGTAGCGATTCTCTAATGCGCCCCTAAGTCATGATGGCCCGGCAACCTCAACGTTAGGAAGGCTGTTGCGGCAAACGCAGCAAGGCCTGCCCCATGCGCACCGGCGTGCCATCGCCAATGCCCGGCGCCAATGCAAAGCCCTTAGGCGCAAACACGATGATGGTCGAGCCATGCTGGAACCAGCCCATCTCTTCGCCCTTGCGGTAGTGCGCATCGCAGCCTATATCCACAGGCCCTTGGTAGCGGGTATGCAACACGGTGTCGATAGCATGCAGCCGGATGCTGGCGACCAATATCGCCGCCACCGGCACCAGTGCTACAGGGTATTGGTGCTCGCCCACTTCTACACGTAACAAGGCACGCTCGTTTTTGCAAAACAATTTTTCCACGCGCTTAAGCGCAATAGGGTTGACGTTCCAGGTGTCACCTGAAAAATAGTGCACGCGGTGCATGCGCAGGTCATAAGGTGCGTGGAAGCGGTGGTACATCGCAGAGGTGATGCGTATGGTTAAAAAGATACCGTCGGCCCAGGGCGTGTCGCGACCCTGTGGCCCAAGTAAATCCTCTAAGGAATAAGGAAAGCCCTTGGCCTGAAACACCTGCCCATCGACCACCTGGCCGCACGCGCCCACGATGCCGTCACAAGGGCTGCTCATGGTCTGCGGGTCCGGGTCTACAGGGCGGGCGCCATCCTTGAGTTCGCGGATAAAACATTCGTGCAGGCTGTCAAAGCGCTGTTGGCGCGACTCGCGCAGGTCCAGCCCGGAAAACCAGCGCCACACCGTGATGGACATGCGCGCAAGCAGTGGGCTCTTGATCTGGCTGAACCAGCCGACCAAGTGCGTGGTAGCCAATCGCGGAATGCGGTTGGTGAGCAAGAAGTTGAGGTCTTCCTGGGCGAATATTTTTTGGAGTCGTTCTGAAATAGTCATCATTCTTTAACCGCGAGGTCATACAAACAGGGTTTTAATGAAGGTGAAGTCGTATGCAAATTTCTAGCGAAATGGTTCAATGGCTGACATGGGCTGCTGGCGCGGGCGCAGCCTTGGTAGTGGCGGGGCGGGCTAAGCAGCGGCTGGAGTTGTCGCTGGCAAAGCATCCTTCTTTGGGCGGACACTTGCGCATGGCCAAGCGCATGGCCAATTGGATTCCGGCTTATAGCTACGACGAAGCCACCTGGTTTGCTGCAGATGGCGCACCACAAGCCCTTGCCACCCAGCGCAAAACGGCCCTGGCGCGCCTGGGTACGCAGTTGCGTGAAAGCAGTCCGCTGACGATTGCCCACACCGATGCCACCAAAGCCATGGTGTCGGACATGCAACTGATCAGCCAGATTCGCGTGCCCTACCAGTTCCGTGAGGTGCTGTACCGCTATGTAAAGACCGGCAATTTCTGGCAGTCCAGTGAAGGCGTCTGGCTCACCGATATGGACGGCAAGCGCCATATCGATGTGACCGGCTCCTACGGCGTCAACCTCTTTGGCCTGGACTTTTACAAAGACTGCATTCGCAAAGGGTCGGCCATGGCTGAAACCTTGGGGCCGACGCTCGGTGCCTACCACCCGGTGGTGCGCGACAACGTAGAGCGCCTGTGCCGCATCTCGGGGCAAGAAGAAGTCTCTTTCCATATGTCCGGCACCGAGGCGGTCATGCAAGCGGTACGTATGGCGCGCTACCACAGCGGTAAACGCAAGATCGTGCGCTTTACCGGCTCGTATCACGGCTGGTGGGACGATGTGCAGCCCGGCCCGGGTAACCCGATGCCACCGTCCGGCGATACGCTGACGCTCAATGAAATGCACGCCAACACCTTGCGCGTTTTGCGCAACCGCAATGACATTGCCTGCGTGCTGATCAACCCCTTGCAGGCCTTGCATCCCAATCGTGCCGCGCCCACCGATGCCACCTTGATAGATGGCGGGCGCAGCGTAGGCTACGACAAAGAGGCCTACCGCCAATGGCTGCATACCTTGCGCGAAGTGTGCACCGAGAAAGGTATTGCGCTGATCTTGGATGAAGTGTTTTTGGGCTTTCGTCTGGCCTATGGTGGCGCACAAGAATACTTTGGTGTGCGCGCCGACATGGTGACCTACGGCAAGACTTTGGGCGGCGGTTTGCCCGTGGGCGTGGTCTGCGGACAAAGCCGCTGGATGAAGCGCTTTGGCGATGAGCGCCCGGGCAACGTCTGCTTTGCACGCGGCACCTTCAACGCCCATCCGTATGTGATGTGCGCCATGAATGTGTTTTTGCACTACATCGAAACGCCCGAAGTGCAAGCGGTGTACGCCAATGCATCTGCTACGTGGAACGGCCGCCAAGCCAGACTGAATCAGCGCTTGCAAGCGGCTGGTGTGCCAGTGCGGGTGCGTGGCATGGAAAGCGTGTGGGCCGTGGTGTTTGAGCAGCCGGGCCGTTACCACTGGCTGCTGCAATACTATTTGCGCGAACATGGCCTTGCCCTGAGTTGGGTGGGCTCGGGCCGCATGATTTTTAGCTTCAACTTTGATGACCAGACCTTTGACATGTTTTGCGAGCGCTTTGTAGCGGCTGCCTTGGCAATGCAATCAGACGCCTGGTGGTGGAACGATGCAGCGCAATCGCACCGCTCAATCCGCCGCCAGGTACTCAAGGAAATGTTGCAACAGCGCTGGCCACTGCTAAGTGGCCTGGTGCGCTGAGGCCTTATTGCCCCAGTCGCTAACGCTCAGTGGCCGGCTGTGCTGACGTGGTCCATAGGGTCGATCATCTGGCCGCGCAGCAAGTAGAGCGGGGCCTTGTGGTACATCTTGATGTCATGCACTGGGTCGGTAATAATTTTGTAAGCCCAGGCCAGACCGGCGGTCAGGTTTTCTTGCTTCCACAATTGCAGGACGCGGAACGCCAAACCACCGGCGCCTAAAAACAACCAGGCCATGGCGGTCATGCGGATGGGGGTGTCTTCGTAGGCCTCAGGCACGGCCCATTGCAGCGCGTCGGGCATCCAGTAGGCGATGACCGGAATGGCAGCGCAAACGCTGAGCAAAATGACTTTGCGAAACAGGTTGTAGCCGACCTTGATCTCTTCTTTGTATGCGTGGGTGGCTTGGTTCACGTGGTCGTAATCTTTAGGTTCAAAAAAGAAATGGCCAATTTGGCGCGTAGTCATCGACACCAACCACGCGACCAGCGCGGAGACGACCGGATCGATGAAGAGAAATACATAGGCCACCAAAAAAGACATGGCGCTAATTAAATGCAAAAACTGATTGATGCGGCTATGGTGGTAATAGCGGTGGTCGTCCCAACGCTGGGTGGCGACAGTTTGGAAAAAGGGATGCATAGGGGCTCCTGGTGGACGTAAAGACTAGGCACGATACGAACTAGCAGTCGCAATGTCCCGCTTTTGCATGAAAACTTGATGACAAAACACGCGGGCAAAGTCCCGCGCCAGCAGTTCATTAAAACGTCACGCAAGTTTCATCAAACTGCTGCATTGCTTTGCGACATTCGCAAGCATGAGCACACCCTCCGCCATCCAAGTCGAGCGCATTGCACCTGCGCACACCGCACTCAAAATCGCCGTAGTCACCGAGACCTATCCACCCGACATCAACGGGGTGGCGCACACCTTGTCCAAAATCGTGCTGGGCCTGCGCGAGCGCGGCCACGTGGTGTGGCTGGTCAGGCCGCGCCAGCAGGCGGGGCAAACCGCCGATAACACCACCAATTTTGAAGAGGTGCTAGTGCGCGGCATGCCCATCCCTTTTTACAAGCAGCTACGCATGGGTTTGCCCGCCAAACGCGAACTACTCAAACTCTGGACACGCCAGCGACCGGATGTGGTGCATATCGCGACCGAAGGCCCCTTGGGCTGGTCTGCCTTGCAAGCGGCGCGCAAGCTGAAGCTGCCAATCAGTACCGACTTTCGTACCAACTTCCACGCCTATAGCCAACACTATGGTTTGGCCTGGCTCAGCGGGGCCATCTTGGCCTACATGAAGAAGTTCCACAAC